>ERZ840517.272-NODE-272-length-72139-cov-3.877892_pt1 | contig 72139 bp, 65 predicted proteins | sample MGYA00519876_ERZ840517 | MGnify/ENA primary metagenome ERZ840517 (study PRJEB31850, sample SAMEA3708882) | human gut metagenome | biome: human gut; feature: human-associated habitat; material: faeces | place: China | collected 2014 ... | reverse complement strand
GATCGATTTTGAGTTTATAGACAACACAGCGAACAACCAGCAGTTCCCGTTCAAGGACAACCAACTGATGGAGTTCGAGGTGGAACTGAAAGAGCCGGGCCTGATGAAGGTAAACGCCTGGCTCTGGATGATTGTATGTCCCGGAGACGAGATTGAAATGGCCATCCAATTCCAGGGAAAAAACTACAAGCACGTTGAGTTCAAGGGTACCCCGGCTGCCGTCACCCTGAACAGCGCCATCCGTGACGGACGCATGGTGCGCATCAACGACCACTACAAGACCAACCCGTTGGCAGCCGTGGTGACACAGGTGCCGGTACAGACCTATTATGATGCCTGCCTGCGGAACTGGAAGAAGGAACAGGAGATTCTGGAAGGCATCCGCGACAAGGTGGACCCGTTCGCATTCAACTATATCCATGCGGAACTGGAGGGCATGTACCTGGACAACCTGGTGAAATATCCGTTCATCGTATCCGATGTAAACAAAAAACCGCTTCAGGAATGCACTCCGAAAGGCTATTGGGAGGCTCTGGACGGCTATCAGGTGAAAAGCGACAAGGCTTCATTGAAAAGCTACGCCTACATCGGTTGGTTGATCGATTATCTGGAATACCGTGAAAAATGCGAGGCCCGGAAAGCCGGCAAAGAGTACAAGCCTGCCGGAAACATGGAAGAGATGTATGAGAAACTGTCAAAAGTGTACGAAGGCGATGTGAGAGACGCTGTGCTTTATCTGTTTTTGTACAACGCCATATCAAAACAGCAAGACTTCGACGTAATCAAAACACTTAGTAAAGATTACTTCAAAAAATACAATAAGAACAAGAAATTTAAGAAGGAGTTGACTGAAATGCAAAAGTAATATGTAACAGTATCTGCGAAATATCCTACACAAGGAATTTACTACAGCTGACGACAATATATTTACTAACTAAAATTACAAATTTATGCAAAAGAAGAAAATGTTACAGGAATTTCTAGGCCATCGGTTCCTGGTGTTTGCTTTATTTATGCTGATTTTTTCCGGTGGACTAAAAGCTGCAGAGGAAGAATATCAAAAAAAGAAAATTTCAGTACAGATAGTTAATGAAACAATAGAACAAGCCCTAAATAAAATCGGCAACATTGCTGATATCCGCTTTTTCTATAATCATGCGTCATTTGATTTTTCTAAAAAAATCAATATAAATATCACCGACAAGGAGTTGCGGGATGCTATCGGACAGGTGTTGGCAGGATATGCCGTAGATGTGGAATACCAGCCTAACCGTACCGTTGTATTACGCCCCCGGAAAGAGCTACCTGCCCATGACGTACAAAAAATCAGCGGTGTGGTAAAAGATGCCAAAACAGGCGAGCCGCTGCTTGGAGCCAGTATTGTACTGAAGGAACAGAGAGGTGTGGGGGCTGTGACCAACATGGACGGCCGTTTCCACCTGGAAATTATGGAAGGTAGCGCTACAGCACTGGTTATTAGTTTTGTCGGGTATCAAGAAGAAGAAGTCAACATTGCCGGTAAAGGAGATATGGCAGATGTCGTGGTAAAACTGACAGCCATGTCTATTGAAATGGAAGATGTTGTGGTAACAGGTATGGCGCCCCGTAAAGTGTCCGGTTTTACCGGCCGTTATGTCACTGTCAAAGGCGATCAGTTGAAGAAATTGAATCCGAACAACCTGTTGCAGGCGCTCCAGCTTTTCGACCCGAGTTTCCGCATCGTGGAAAACAATACGGCAGGTTCCGACCCTAACGCATTGCCTGAATTCCGTCTGCGCGGAGACGTCCAGTTGGGCCAGGGAGCTACCGGTTCCAGTGCAGATTTCCAGATGTTGATGGGAGACTATTCCAACCGTCCTAACATGCCGTTGTTCATTCTGGACGGTTTTGAGACGACCTTGCAGCGCATTATCGACCTGGACCCGGAGCGCGTAGAATCTATTACCATTCTGAAAGATGCTGCCGGTACTGCCCTTTACGGTTCGAGAGCCTCTAACGGAGTGTTGGTTTTTGAAACCAAGAAACCGAAACCGGGTGCATTGACGTTGAGTTACAGCGGCAATGTGGGAATTTCTGTTCCGGACCTGTCCGACTACAACCTGATGAATGCGTCCGAAAAATTGGAATACGAGAGATCTGCCGGATTGTTTGAGAGCGTAGACATGTTGAACTATTACAACAAATACAAACAGGAAATATTGCGCGGAGTAAACACCTATTGGCTGTCGCAACCGTTGCGTACGGCACTCACCCATCGCCACACCCTGAACATGGAGGGCGGAGACGAGGCAATCCGTTATAGCCTGAGCCTGAATTACGGGGATGAATTCGGAGTCATGAAAGGCTCGGACCGTAACAACGTAGGTCTGACCCTTTCCTTGCAATACCGCCGCAAGAAATGGAATATCAGCAACTCATTGAGCATGACAAATACCAAATCGCATAATTCGCCTTACGGTTCATTCTCGGAATATACGAAACTGAATCCCTATTACCGTCTGACAGATGAAAACGGCCGTTACCAGCAGGTAATAGAAATCAAGCCCATGTCATCGGCAAACAACCCGAAGACGGTTACCAATCCATTATATAATGTACAGTTTCCCAATAAAGACCTGTCAAACAATTTCAGTATTGTAGACAACTTCTCTATCGAATATGCCATTATGGACAATCTCCGTGTCAACGGACAGGTGTCTTTGACAAAGAGCACGGCCCGTTCGGAGCAGTTCAAATCGTCGCACCACACTGATTTTGCTCCTGAAGAAGACCTGACCCAGCGCGGTTCCTATACAAAAAGTACCGGAGAGTCTGTAAGCTGGAATGCCAACGCTGCCTTGAACTACAACCTGGTAAAAGGCAAACACGGAATGTTCGCCTTGCTCCGCTGGGATGTCTCTTCATCGAAAAGCGACGGTATCAACCTTTCTGCAAAGGGATTCCCGGATGACAACATGGACGATTTCCTGTTTGCCTTCGAAATGGACCAGCGGGTGAACGGAGAGGAATCCACCCAACGCAGCGTGGGTATGACCGGTTCGTTGAACTATATGTATGACCAGCGTTTTTCCGTAGACTTCAATATCCGCGGCGACCTTTCTTCACAATTCGGTGCCGATACCAAAATGGCACCCTTCTGGTCGGTGGGGCTGCGTTGGAACATGGAGCGCGAGAAGTGGCTGGAGGGAAGCATCATTTCCAATCTGACGCTTTTTGGAAGTGTCGGAACAACCGGTTCTCAAAGTTATTCGCCTTATCAAGCCAAGGAGACCTATTCGTTTGGAGATTTGATGTTCCCCTATCCTTCGGGAGATGTCCTGGGAGCACAGTTGATGGCAATCGGAAATCCGGATTTGGGATGGTCGAAAACCATGCAGAAAAGTGTCTCTTTGGAATTCGGTTTGTGGAACAGCCGCTTGAATGCAACTGTTTCATATTACCACAATTACACCGATGAGATGTTGCTGGGAACAAACATCCAGCCTTCTACCGGTTTCAGCACGCTGACCCGTAATGTGGGAGCTGTATTGAATGAGGGTGTAGACGTTTCATTGAATGGTTTGCTCATCAACAACTACGAAAACCAGTTCCAGTGGAGTCTCAGCGTAAATGCCACCCACAACCGGAATGTCATTAAAAAGCTGTCCAATGAGCTGAAAGAAATGAACCGTAAGAACCAGGAAAATAGAAACGAGATATTGCCTATATACGAAGAGGGTGAATCTACGACTGTCATCAAATCCGTACGTTCTTTGGGTATCGACCCGGCAACCGGTCAGGAACTGTTCCAGAAATTGAACGGCGAAAAGACCTTTGTCTGGGATGCTGCCGACAAAGTGCCGGTAGGCGACACGGAACCCAAAGTGCGCGGAGCAGTCAACTCTTCGCTTATATGGAAGAACCTTTCTGTCAATTTGGGTTTCTCCTATCAGTTCGGGGCAGACCGCTACAACCAGACCCTGGTAGATAAAATCGAGAACATAGACATCTCGCAAAACGTAGACCGCCGTGCTGCGGGTTCCGACCGCTGGAGTCCGACAAACCGCTATGCAAAATACAAAGGAATCTCTTTCTTTAATCAGCAGACACCGGTAAGTACCCGTTTCTTGCAGAAATTAAATGAATTTGTATTCAATTCCGTATCCATCGGCTACCGTTTTGAGCCCAAGCAGTTCAAATTCCTGGAAGCATGCAAGATTGCAAGTTTGTCGCTGAATGCTTCCATGCAGGATATCGGGCGAATCTCTTCCGTAAAACAGGAAAGAGGTCTGGATTATCCTTTTGCGCGGAGCTTTAACCTGTCTTTATCTGTATTATTCAATTAAAAAGAAATGTCATGTTTAGAATACGAATTTTAAGTGCTTGGGTTATAATGACAATGCTCTTTTCCGCCTGTGCAGATTGGGTGAATGTCAGCCCGAAAGATGAAATAGAAGCCGACAAGCTGTTCAAATCGGAAAACGGTTTCAAGGTTGCCCTGATAGGTGTATATTCCCGCATGACCTTGCTCGACAATTACGGGAAGAGACTGTCGTATGATTATATAGAACGACTTGCCCAGCGTTACGACAACTACGACATATCGGTTGCTCCGTCTGACAAAACGCGTGCGGAAATCTATGATTACAAGAATAATGCGAATGCCAAAGAGGATGTCAACTCCGTTTGGGTAAACCAGTTTGGAACCATTGCCAACCTCAATAATCTGCTTTACCGCCTGGAGCACGAAGGAAAAGATGTTGTGCTTACGGACGGCTATTGGAATCTGATGAAAGGTGAAGCATTGGGTTTGCGTGCATTCCATTATTTTGACCTGCTTCGCCTGTACGGTCCTGTATATAGTGAAGACCCGGAGATGAAATGCCTGCCCTGGCGTACGGAATTCAATGCCGACCAGAAATCCCTGGAGTCTGCCGGTGTCATTGCACAGCACATTCTGGAAGACCTGACGCAAGCCGAGGAGTTGTTGAAAGACGACCCGTTGAATTATAAAAATGATTTGAATAACCCGTTCCTGGGATTGCGCAAGCACAGAATGAACAAAATGGCAGTCAAGGCGTTGATGGCAAGAGTGTATCTCTGGATTGGCGACAAGGAAAACGCTGCGCTGAAAGCCAAGGAGGTGATAGAGCAGTGTGGACTGGAGCTCGTGATAAGCAATATCCAGGATGCCTCCCTGTATGATGAGACTATTTTCTGCCTGGGCATGGATGATATGGCGAACAAATTGAAAGATGACTGGAAAAGCATCAACACTTACAGTAATGAACTGTATATCTCGTACGATAATGCAAACACTGTATTTGAGCGCACCACCATCGGCTTGAACGATATACGCTACCGGAACAGCTACGGGTTTATCCACGGCAACAACGGGTTGATGTGCCGCAAATATCTGAGCAAAGACAAGAACTACAGCGAGAAAATACCGTTGATCCGCCTCTCTGAAATGTATTACATCCTGGCGGAATCCGTTTCTCTGAAAGAGAGCGTCACCTATATCAATAAGGTGAGGAATGCAAGGGGAATCTCCCGCAACAATAACATCGAAGCAAACGATTCATACGATGAGGCTGCACGCAAGGAGGCTCTGAACAAAGAGTACCAAAAGGATTTTTTTGCAGAAGGACAGTATTTCTATTTCCTGAAACGGCACAACTATAAAACCTTCTGGCGTTGTCCGGTTGAGAAGATGGACTATTACGTACTGCCGACTCCGGATGATGAAATTGCCTATGGAAACGGGAAATAACGGTTAACCATTAAAATGCAAGTACTATGAGAAAATATATTTATTCGATTTTTCTGCTGGGTCTGTTTTCCTGTCAGGAAGAAGGCGTGGTCCAATATACGCAGGAAAAAGACGGTTTGCAGTTTTCTGCCAACAGCAGTGAAGATATGACCAAAGTGTTCAATTTTGCCACTGCCACCTATGAAGAGGAAATAAACGGCGAGCCGAAAACATTCTATTACGGGGATTCGCTGGCAGCATATACCTTTGAACGGGTTGTGCTGGATTTGCAGGGGTTCCCGACTCCCGATGAAAGAGAGTATAAATTGAAAACCGTTTTGGTGGAAGACCAGGATTCCAGCAAGGTTGCCGAGGTTGTGTTTGAGCCGTATTATAGCCTGGCTCCCAATCAATTGAAAGATACCATCAAGATAACCGTGTTGCGTCCCAAGACAAGAGGGACCTATACGGTCGGAATTACGGTCGATACGGAAGGGAAGGGGGCGTTCTTTGACAAGGGTGTTGTGGAAAAATCCATATTGCGCCTGGATATCAAGGATGTGTATGAACAACCGGAAGGTTGGGACGAACGTCAGGAGTGGCTCGGAGAATTTGACGAAGAAAAGTATGCTTTTATGGTAACGGTTTCCAAACAGGCATTCAGCAAGGAAAACAACCACATGTGGAACGAGACGGACAAATACAATCTGGAGTTGCGCGAAGCTCTGGATGAATTCAATGCCAATGCAGCACCGGAAGACCGGAAGAAATTCAAATTTCCGGTAACGACAAAATTGGTATGGTGGGACAAACAGCTGAAATTCCTGGGTGAATTTTCGGAAGAAAAGCATGAGTTTATCAAGAATCTGCTGAGTGAAGAGGGTGAGACCTTGGCAAACAACAGTAAATTGGAATACTGGAATCTGGTGTTCAGGGATGCAGTTGCGGAACAGGGTATCTCCGAATTCTCTTTCCCGGTTGTTACCGTGCAGTCGTCCTGGTGGCGTGAGTCCCTGTTGGGAGCTTTCTCGCCCGAGAAACAGGAATTCATTGTCCGCGAACTTTTCCCGCGCAGTGATTATCAAATCAAAGACGGCACCTGGGATTATGCCAATCCGGTGCTGCGGGTGTTGTTGGAACAATACAATGCAGAACATCCGGAAGCTCCGCTTGCCTTTGATTTTCCGATAGAAGGACGTCCGGAATGGTGGGATTTCCGAGAATCTTATCTGGGAGAATATTCGGATATCAAACGGGACATTGCGGTTGTTGCCGTATTGACAAAGCAGATGTATTACGGCGAATGCAACATCAATCCTTTGGTGAACCAGAATATGAGCATGGATAATGTCATGGGTGCCATCCGCGATGCTATTAACGCATACAACGAAGAACATCCGGACAGCCAGCTTGAATTGCCGGTTTCCGCTCCGGGATGGTGGGCTGAAAAGAGCTATTATTTAGGCGACTATTCTCCGGAAAAAGAGGCATTCATGCAGCAGATAATGCCGATGTATGGTGCAACATATCAGGAATGGGCAAACTGGACAGATTGGAACCCCATTTTCCGCTATGAACTGGCAGCCTACAACAGTGCTCATCCGGACGCTCCTTATGGATTCACTTTCCCGGAGGTTGATACCAAACCATCCTATTGGGATGAGTTGCCTTATTTGGGAGAATACTCGGAAGCGAAACGGGTGTTTATATGGATTACTTTGATGCCTATGAATTATGGTAATGTTGACGGTTGGTTCTTGGGAGCTCCTTCTGAAGGGGGAAATCCAAGCGACTGGCCTGCAAGACATGCAACCTTGACCGAGGCATACGCCAATACATACGAAGACTTTATGAAGAAATATGCCGGTGCAAATCCGACACCGTTTGATTTTCCGGCTTCTTGGTAAATTTAATATAATAGGATTATGAAAAAGACAATATCAATATTCATGCTGGCAGCCCTCTTAATCGGAGGGTTGACCGGATGCTATGAGGACAAAGGCAATTATAAATATAGGGACATTAACGAGGTCACTTATAAGATATTGCCTGAAAGTGAGGACGGCTATTACCGGTTCAAGCAGCCACCTGTGGATACGATGTATGTAGATTACACCGTTGATTTGTCACAGAGCCAGGCAACCAACGAAGAAAACCTGGAGTTCTTGTGGCTGGTCAGCTACAGCAAAGACAAAAAAACAGTGACCGATACCATCACGACCAGGGATTTAAGGCTGACATTCCCACCTAAGAAATCCTCTGCTTTCGATATCGTGTTCTCCCTGACGGACAAGCAGACGAATGTCAGTTCGTACAAAGAGTTGCATATTAAGATCGTTTATCCGTATATCAACAGTTGGTTGGTATTGAACGGGGATAAAGAAGACTCCCGCATTTCTGCCGTGGAAGACCCTGATTCGTTGAATTATTTCTTCACGGAGGACGCTTATACGGCATTGGGGTATAAAAAACGTTTTAAAGATATTACCGAGTTGGTATATGCACCGGTAATCACCGGAAACGGAAATGCTCCGGAGTGGCTTTATATTGCTTCTCCTGACAGTGTCTGGGCATTGTTTCCTTTTGAAATGAAGGTGGAAAAGAAGCAGAATGATATTTTGCCGGAAGTTATCACTGAGAATAATACCAAAGTGGCATACGGATTGGATGGGTCTCCCAGCAGTGGCGGTGCCGTGATATTGGTAGATGAAAACAAACGTTTTTATTACTCAACTTTTAATAGCGGAAGAGGTAAATTTCAGGTTCCCGAAATAGCACAAGAACTGAATGAAACCTACCAAGTTGATTTGATTGCAAAATCTCAAAAGAGTAGCTACCTGTGTTTCTGGGATGATGAAAGAGACAAGTTTCTTTATTTCAATTTGGGCGGAGGAGGTGAAATTACGCTTTTCCCCGAAGAATATAACGACTGGACCGGCAAAGAAGTGATATGGATGGGAACGGACAACAAGGACAAAGAGCATAAGGATGGAATTGCAATGGCTATTGTCAAGGATACCAAGGACCAAAGCTATTGGACTTACCGTCTTAGCACTGAACAGACCATTACAGGCGACTCTATCGGGGAATTGCCGATTAACAAGGATTCGCAGTTTGCCACGACAAGCGCATTCCCTGACCAGTTTTTCTATACCGTAGACTCCAAGGTGTATCTGTTCAATGTGGCAAGTCTGGAAACATACGAACTGTATGATGCAGGAAGTCCCATTACAAAAATGCAATTCCGCATCACGGAAGATCACCAACTTACCGAAGAATGGAATTATATGCAACGCTGTCTGGCACTTGCTGTAGACAAGGGAGACAAAGGAGAACTGCACGAGCTGACTTTGACAACGGCAGGAGATATCGAGACCTCCCGTATTTTCGAGGGATTCGGTCCCATCAAGGATATGTGTTTCACCTTTATTAATCGCATTCAAAAATGAAAAAGATAGTATATTTGCTTTTATTGGGGTTGGCAGGATGCCAGCAAGAGGGCGTAATCACAGAAGTTCCCAAAGACGACTGGTCGGTTGTAGCGAATACCGCCGGACAGGTAAAGGGGCAAGTGAACATCAAATTCAAAGAGCTGCCGGAGGATTTGCAGATTGTGACCACCCGCAGCGGAGTGGATACGGACAACGGACAGTTGAACTTCGTTATCCGGCAATTGGGAGGTACCCGCCTGGAGCGGGTATTCCCCCATGCCGGGAAGTTCGAAGCACGTACCCGGAAGGCAGGCCTTCATCTGTGGTATCAGGTGTCTTTCGACGAGAATATCCCTACGGCAGAGGCAATGAAGGCACTGTCAGAACTGCCTAATGTTTCCATTGTAGAACCTATTTACAAAGGGAAGACAGAGTCGGTATCGTTACCTTATAATGACCCGTATCTGCCCCGACAATGGCATCTCTATAATGACGGCAGCAACGGGATGCTGGCAGGTGCAGACATCAGCATTCTGGATGCCTGGGAGATTGAAAAAGGAAAGCCGGAAGTGATTGTAAATGTGGTGGACTCCAAGGTTGACCTTAACCATGAAGATTTGCGGGACAATCTTTGGAAGAATCCCGGAGAATTTAACCAGAATCCTTGGGGAGACAACGACGGGAACGGTTATCAAGGTGACTGGCATGGAATCGGAGCGAATCCTGTTACCGGAGTTGCGGAGGATGATCACGGTACCCATGTTGCCGGTATATTGGCAGCCAAGAACAATAACGGCGTGGGTATTTGTGGCGTTGCCGGCGGTGACACCCCTGACAACGGAGTACGTTTTATGTGCTGTCCGTTCAATAACGGCAATCCTGCTGCCAGCATCAAATACGGAGCCGACCACGGAGCCGTAATCTGTACGAACAGTTGGTTTATCGCCGGAGGCTCGGTTGCCGAAGTCATGCAGGATGCTGTCAATTATTTTGTAAAGAATGCCGGTATCGACGAAAACGGAAATCAGACAGGACCGATGCGGGGCGGTATTGTATTCGGTTCTGCCGGTAATGACGGAGTCGAGCCGGAGAGCCACTATCCTGCTTCGCTGGATAATGTTATCGCAGTCGCAGCCCTCGACCCTGCCTTTAAGAAAAGCGATTATTCCAATTATGCAGAGTGGGTCGATATTGCAGCACCCGGAGGCGGAAACGGATATGGCTGGCAGATGTGGAGCTGTGCCAGAAACAATAACTACCTGGAATTGGTGGGAACTTCGCAGGCAACACCTGTGGCTGCGGGAGTGGCAGCCTTGATTGTATCGAAGTTTGCCCGCGAAGGGTTGACTCCATACGAAGTGGAATATCGCCTGAAGCGCGGTGTGAAGCCTATTGATGACTATAATCCGGAATATAAGGGCAAGTTAGGTGTAGGATGTGTGAATGCGTTGCTGGCATTGAGCGATGAGCCTATAAACTTCCTCCCGGTAATTACAGCACAAAAGCCAATAGAAGGAGTGCAAATCATACCGTATGGTTCGACAGCCCAATATGTCTATACAGTTAGCGATACGGAAGACGGAACCGATTTGGACTATGTTTTGGAAGACCCCAGCAAGAGTGTCACTGCCACCAAACAAGACGGAACCATCATGTTGACAGTGAACAACAGGAATTGCATTGCCGGAGACCACATTGTAAAATTGACGGTGACAGACCGGGGAGGGCTTTCAAGCACAACCGAGCTTTCCATTAAATTGCAGCCGGAACTGCTTCAAGAGGTTGAATTGTACCCGAATCCTGTGGTGGATATTCTGACTATCCGTGCCAGCATGACCTTTAGCGGTGAAATGAGAGCCTGTCTGTACGATGCTTCCGGTAATTTGGTTCTGGAACGCAAGGTGACAGCCTCTTTACATAAAGCCGGAGAGTTGGATTTAAGCAAGGTGGACGGAGGAAGCTATACTTTGAAACTCTACTGCAACAATAAAACAATCACCAAAAACATTATAAAATTGTAAGGATATGAACAGATTAAAATATAGCCTGATAGCGATATTTGCATTTGGAAGTCTCGCTGTTTTTGGACAAAAAAGCACAGGGGCGGCACAATTTCCTGAACTTACGCCCGATGTTCGCGGAGTAGGTATGGGAAACTCGGGAGTGGCGGCAACTGCCAATGCTTTCTCAATATACCGTAATGCAGCCAAGAGTATTTTTTCCACCCAAAAAGCCGAGATCGGTTATAGCTTTACTCCCTGGTTGCGCGAATTGTCCAAGGGGAGCAATTTACATGGGGTGGCCGGTTATTGGAATCTGGACGAGAAACAGGGAATTACCGCCGGATTCCGTTGGTTCAACCATTCGGAGACCAATATATGGGACAAGGAAGGCAATGATGCCGGAACTTTTACTCCCAAAGATTGGAGTGTGGACGTAGGTTATGCCCGTAAACTGACAGATGATTTGTCTGTAGGAGCAACAGCCCGTTTTATCCGTTCGGATATGAGTGGTCTTGATAAGGACGATGTTGCCAATGCCGTTGCATTTGATCTGGGGCTTTATTATAGACGCAATTTTGAAAATTGGGAACAGTCGCAGTGGGCTGTCGGTTTGCAGGCATCCAATTTCGGCACCAAGATCGATTACGGCTACGGTAAATATGACCAGGCTTCCAAGGTTGCCGCCGGCGGTATGATCGACCACGTATTTACAGACAAACACCGTCTGCAAGGAACCTTGGATGTGGCTTGCCAGGTGTTACCCAATACCAATTGGGGCGGAAGTGTCGGAGTGGAATACACTCTTTTGCAGATTGTAGCGATTCGTGGCGGTTATCACTACGGCGAACAGGACAACAAACTGCAACGCTACGGCACGTTGGGATGCGGTGTCGGTTGTCACCACATCAAAGCAGACTTTGCCTATTTGATTCCGGAGAAGGACAGTCTTTTAAAGAATACATGGCAGGTGGCATTAAGCATCGATTTGGGATTATTTAAAAGATAATCCCTATTAAAAACAAACCATTTAATTCAATTTGAATCATGAAGTATTTATTGACATGTATTTTCCTGTTAGCGGCAACTTCCTTTCTTGCAGCCCAGACATTCCATATCCAAGGAAATATAGAGCTTGACAAAGGGGAATTGCTTGTGCTGACCCAACAAGTGGAAGGCATGGATACTTTGGCACAGACAAAGTTTGAAAACAACCGGTTTGCCCTGACCGGCAATTTGCAGGAGCCGGTAGTCGCCTTGTTGAAGATTGCCGGTTATGAGGGCGGTTTTGTCATGATACTCGAACCGGGCATGGAATATACCGCGAAACTGACCCGTAACGGAGCCGGCGATATCCGTGGAGGAAAACTCCAGGATATTTACAATGATTATCAGAAAATTGTAGCCGATGCCAATGCTGAAAGCCGGGCTTTGAATAAAAAAGCATCGGAAGCAGCTGCCCAAAAGCATTTCAAGACATCCCACGAGCTGAAGGCCAAAGCAAACAAAGTGCAGCAGGCTGCCTTTGACAAGATGAACAACATCGTCCGCAAGAATGCAGACAATGTGCTGGCAGCCTATCTGCAGACCGCCGGTTCGGAACGTATCATGGAACTGGAACCGCTGAAACAGATTTACAGCCTGCTTTCTGAGAAAGCAAAGGAAACAGCTCCGGGGAAACTATTGGAGGCACGTATCGCTGACTTGGAGAAAGTGGGTATCGCCGCTACCGCTCCCGACTTTACCCTGACCACTCCAGAAGGAAAACAAGTGTCGCTCTACAGCGTGAAGGGGAAACTGAAAATTATCGATTTCTGGGCTTCCTGGTGCGGACCGTGCCGCATGGAAAATCCCAACATGGTGAAACTCTACAATGACTTCAAGGACAAAGGTCTTGCTATTGTCAGCGTGTCGCTGGACGAACGTAAGGTACCCTGGGTACAGGCTATCAAGAAAGACGGTATGCCGTGGACGCATGTCTCTTCGCTGAAAGGATGGAAATGCGAAGTAGTGAAACAATACAACATCGATGCCGTGCCGTCGATTATCGTACTGGACGAAAACAACCGCATTTTAGCCAAGAACATCAGAGCTGAAAAATTGCGTGCATTCGTTACGGAATACCTGAAATAAAATACCTGTTTCCCTATCGGAAACAAAGTCCCGAAAAAGAAGTAGTCCCCAAAAATGAAGTGTCCCCCAAAAAGTCGGACATAAAACTTTTGGGGAGCACTTCACTTTGCGATGGGGCAGCATTATCAAAAAATCGACCCCGGAACCAATCTACAAAAACAACATTAAGATCAATTGAGCAAAAATCACACGGATAAACATGGAGAGCGGATATACCGTCGCATAAGATACGGCCGGATTATCTCCCTCGACGGTCGCATTGACATAATTCAACGCCATCGGATTGGCCATACTTCCACACAACATCCCTGCCAGGGAACCGAAATCTATTTTCATCAATTTCAAAGCGATAACGGCCACCAGGACAACGGGCACAAAAGTGATCGCAAATCCCAAAGCTACCCACAGCAGCCCTTCGGGGCGAAACACCGTCTCAAAGAAATGTACCCCGGCATCTAACCCCAGACAAGCCAGGTAAATGGAAAGTCCCAATCCCCGGAGCATCAGATTGGCGCTCCGGGTCGTATAAGTAATCATATGTAAACGCGGTCCGAACGCCCCCATCAGAATTCCGACGATAATCGGTCCGCCTGCTATTCCCAAACGGACAGGGAAACTGACTCCGGGGATAGAAAAGGGAATAGCCCCGACAGCCAAACCCAACACAATCCCCACAAATACGGCGATCAGATTCGGTTCTTTAAGACTAATAATACGGTTTCCCAACACTTTCTCCACATTGCTGATAGCAGCAGCTTCGCCCACAACGGTCAATTTATCTCCCAATTGCAGTACCAGCCCGGGAGTTGCCAACAACTGTACCCCAGCCCGATATATACGGGTGATATTGATACCATAATGATTACGCAAACGTAAGGATCCCAATTTCTTTCCATTGATCTCCGAACGGCTCACGACAATACGCTGAGAAACCAACTGGCTATCGATGGCATTCCAGTCGATATCCTTTTTATTCCAATCCACCTTTTCCTCTTCACCGAAAAGGATACGCAACGATTCTTCCTCAGCCTCGGTGGTAATCACCAGCAAACGGTCTCCTTCGAGCAATACCGTATCGGAAGTGGGGATCGTCACTTTCCCATCGCGCCATAAGCGTGAAATAACAAATCGATGTGCCGCAAGGTGAGCTACTTCTTTTACATTCTTCCCAAAAATTCCGGGATTGCGGACTTCAAAACCGGCAATAAAAGTGTGCTTGCCTTTATCTTCTGCCACAACGGTTTCTGCCGTCCGGCGAGGAAACATCTTACGCAATACGATAACCGCCAGAATGACACCGACCACTCCTAAAGGATAGGTCACCGCACACCCTAAAGCAGGATCAGCCGCATCGATATGCATCTGCTTCAAAGTTTGCTGTGCAGCCCCCAAAGCAGGGGTATTGGTCACAGCACCACTCAATATACCAACCATATCGGGCAACGACACGCCTGTCACCACATGAAGGCCCAAAGTCATTGCCGTGCCCACCAGGATCACAGCAAATGCAAGCATATTCAATGTCATACCTCCCTTCCGGAACGAACCGAAAAAACCAGGCCCGACCTGCAATCCCAAGGCATAAACAAAAATAATCAATCCGAAACTCTCGGCATAATTCAACATTTGGGGATCTATCGATAAGCCGAAATGTCCGGCCGCAATTCCAACAAAAAAGACAAAAGTAACCCCCAGCGAAACCCCATAGACGCTGATCTTTCCCAAAGCCAATCCTAAAGCCGAGATCATAGCAATCACAACAACAGCCTGTATGACACTGTGCTCTATCAATATACTATTTATCCATTCCATAGTCGATTTATTAAAATCCGAACCCGTTTTTCCTAATTTAAAAGTGGGCACAAAGGTAGTACAAATAACTTCAATTCATTAAAAATAAACAGGTAAAAGCAACGAAAACAATGCTTTAACAGAAAACGTTAACATGTTAAATAAAGTTGTAATCTATAGACAATCAGTAGGTTTTGAAACTTTTTCAATTATCTTTGCGTTTCAGGAATGATCTAATTTGTCTTTTTAATAGTAAAAACAGTCATTTCTAACTTAATATTCACCAAAAAGATACAGTATGAGATTGCACAACAGAGCACTGGTTGCTGTTATTTTGAGTTTGGCAGGATTTTATTCTTGTTCACGTCAAGCCACAATTCCCACTCAGTTAACTTATACCCCTGTTCCTGTATTTACTATCCCAGACAGTCTTTTAGCAACTTCTCCGATCGAATATGCTTTTTATAAAGCGGAGCCCGTCGAATTCTTCGAACCGAAACCAGAAGTCCGGGATTCTTTTAACCGGATCGAAAAAACGATGGTCGGTTATGCAGACGATCAATTTTTCGTCCGCCAGCCCGAATTGGTATTAGACCTGGCCGACCTGGAAGAGGGTGCTTTTGTTTTTCCCCTGCCCGGCGGAAGGGTATTATCTCCTTATGGACGACGGAATGGAAGAAATCATACCGGCATGGACCTGAAAATCAATCGCCGGGACACCGTTCTGGCAGCTTTCGACGGGATCGTCAGAATGACAGGTTGGAGCCGGGGTTATGGCAACGTAGTCGTCGTGCGTCATTACAACGGCCTGGAAACGGTATACGCCCATAATTCCAAACACCTGGTCCGTTCGGGCGATCATGTAAAAGCAGGTACTCCGGTTTCTATTACCGGCGAAACAGGCCGGGCCACCACCGACCACGTACATTTTGAAATCCGGATAAATGGGAAAACCATCGATCCGGCTTTGGTGATCGATTTCAACAACCAAACCCTTCTGCACAAACGCCTGGTATTTACTCCTACCCCGAAAGGAAAAATTCAGGTAGAGGCGGTGTAAAAACTTCGGGCCCCGGTTACCGGATCAGCCTGTATATTCAAAACTAAAAGGCAACAAGGACGAGGCTTTTATCACTACCGTTTCTTCTTCACCTATCATCAGTACATCAAAATCCCGGCCGTAACGCCGGATTACTTCCGCCATCACCTGCCGGCAAGCCCCGCAAGGAGAAACGACTTCTTTTCTGGGACGCCCTTTAAAACAAGCAGCAATAGCCAATGCCTTGACCGGAACATCCGGATAAGCAGCACCAGCATAAAATAAAGCCGTCCGTTCTGCACATAGTCCACTGGGATAAGCCACATTTTCCTGATTATTGCCTAAAACGATCGTACCGTTTTCCAGCAAAACAGCCGCTCCGACAGCAAAACCGGAATAGATGCAATAAGCTTTGCCGGCAGCAGCCAGAGCTTTTTCAGACAATTCCTCATAGCATGCGGGCACTGAATTCCGGCACACAAAATAATCTATTTTCAGTTCTCTTTTATCCATCACTATTTTTTACTATTTTTACCCCCCTAAGATACAGAATAATTATAAACCGGAAATTGAAAAATCAGCATTTATCTTTTGCCAGGTAAATGCCTGACGCCAACGAGTGAGTGTTATGAAAAAGAGTATGAAAATATTGGTATTGTTTAGTCTGTTGCTCATCAGCTTTAATGTTATGGCAGACAAACGTAAAGAGTTTATCCGCAAATACAAACATATAGCTATCCGTGAAATGGAACGGACCGGAATTCCGGCCAGTATCACGCTTGCACAAGGTATTCTCGAATCCGGTTGCGGCGAATCGGAACTGGCCGTCAATGCCAATAACCATTTCGGGATCAAATGCCACGAAACCTGGAACGGCGATACATATACCATGGACGACGATACCCGGGACGAATGTTTCCGGAAATATAAAAATATCGAACAATCGTGGATCGACCACAGCGATTTTCTGACTAGCCGTCCCCGTTATGCCGGTTTATTCAGTATTCCTACTACAGATTATAAAGCCTGGGCGAAGGGGTTGAAAGCCGCCGGATATGCGACCAACCCGCAATATGCCAATATGCTGATTAAAATCATCGAAGAAGAAGAATTGTACAAATTCGACCGCTCGATCAAAAGACGGGGTACACCGCCGACGATCACTGCAGAAGAATTTGCCCAAAGTGTAGCAACCCAGGACCACCCGAGTAATACCAACTACCGTAACCGCGAAGAAATGCGCAATGGCATTATCTGTATAGAAACGATGCCGGGCGATTCTTTTGAAAAAATTGCCGGTTATTACGGAATCAAACTTAAAAAATTATTACAATACAACGACAAATCCAGCAGTACCCTGGACCCCGGTCAATTGGTCTTCCTGAAAAAGAAAAAGAGCAAAGCGGCACGGGGATACGAATTCCACCGTGTAAAAGCCGGAGATACTATGTACAGCATCTCACAGCAATACGGAGTACGGCTCAAAAATCTTTGCAGGTTCAACTACCTGTCGGCCGACAGTCCGCTGACAGAAGGAGAAAAGATCTATCTGCGTAAACAAGCCGATTTATTGTAAGGATAAAGAAAAATACATGGCACCTTCGAAGAAAAAGAATTTTTTTTCACAAAATACCCTGTTCGGTTTATTCGTCGGACTGAGTTTTATTGCTGTAGCTTATGCCTACTACCGTTCAGGACGGGGAGTCAGTCTCAATCCGCAATTGAACAATGTGATCCTGCTGCTCTCCATCGTCGGAGCATTTATCGGAGTTCGTAAATACCGGGACGAATTGCCGGATAATTGTCTGTCTTACGGGAAAGCACTGGGCGCTTGTACCTATCTGATCGCTGTAGCCTCGGTCATCTACGGATGCTTTGTATTCTATCTCTATCGTCACCATCCGGAATTACTGGAGAATTATCTGACTTCGATAGAAACGACGTTCAAAGAGGTATATTCGGATTCGGCTTTCACCGAAAATATGATCTCGATGTTAAAAGCGTTTACAACGCCTGCTACAATTGCCTTTGCAGAAACATTCAATAAAATATTCACCGGATTTATTTTCTCCTTGCTCCTGGCAGGATTACTCAGGCGCACCCGAAAAAATGAATTTATTTAACCGTAATTTTCAGATCATGGACATATCAGTCGTTATACCGTTATATAATGAAGACGAATCTCTGCCGGAACTAACAGCCTGGATCGAACGGGTCATGGCAGCGAATCATTTTACGTATGAAATCATCATGGTAGACGATGGCAGTAGCGATAATTCCTGGGCACTCATCGAAACCCTTTCGACCCAAAACGAACATATCCGTGCCATAAAATTCCGGCGGAATTACGGTAAATCCGCAGCCTTACACTGCGGGTTCCAGAATGCCCAAGGAGATGTTGTCATTACGATGGACGCCGATATGCAGGATAGCCCGGACGAAATACCGGCTCTTTATCAAATGATCATGTCCGAAGATTACGACATGGTTTCCGGTTGGAAGAAAAAAAGATTCGATCCGAAATCAAAGACAATACCCACCAAATTATTCAATGCAACTGCCCGGAAATTTTCAGGGATCCATCTGCACGACTTCAATTGTGGGCTCAAAGCTTACAAGAATAAAGTTGTGAAAAGCATCGAAGTATACGGAGAAATGCATCGCTATATCCCGATCCTGGCCCAACAGGCCGGTTTCACTAAAATCGGAGAAAAGGTCGTACAGCACCGGGCACGGAAATACGGAGTAACCAAATTCGGCGGTTTAAACCGATTTATCAATGGAATGCTGGATTTGTTGTCCATCACCTTTATTACCCGTTTTGCCAAAAAACCGATGCATCTGTTCGGGGCTATAGGGACCTTGCTGTTTATCATCGGATTTTGTGCTGCCGGCTGGATCGGTATAGATAAACTGATCTGTCTTTCACAAGGGATCAGGGCCCGTTTGGTAACCGACAACCCCTATTTTTATATTTCTTTGGTTTGTATGATCCTCGGGACCCAACTGTTTTTAGCCGGTTTTGTAGCCGAGCTGGTATCCCGTTCGGCTACCGACCGCAACGTCTATCTGATAGAGAAAGAAATCTGATACCCTTTCTCTAGAAGAACCCACCGACCTCTCCGAACATACGCTTATAAGCCGCTGCCTTTTCAGGCAAGGGTTTCGGATAGGCACGGGAAGAAGAGGGCATGCGGTATAACCGGATCGTTCTACCCTCGAAATGAAAAGTCGAAAAACCTCCTACCGGTGGCTGAGAGGCTTCGACCAGAGAAAGCAAAGTGTCCGTCGCTTTCTGCCCTGTTGTCGCAATGGCTACACAGTGCGGTAATTGCCGCAATACGTCGGACAAATCGATCTTGCGGACGATTTCCAAAAATTTATCCGAGGCATTATCTTTCTGCCGAACGACTTCCCGGCCGGAATCGGTCAAGGCAATTCCTTGCCGGATAAGAAAATCCCGGATCCGTTGTTCGCAAAATGATTTTTTATCTGCCGTCAGAAAATGCTCCTTGTCGTCGAAAAATACCAATCCAAAGATACGCCACATGTCATTCTGAAAATTAGGATAGTAAAAATCCATTTTCCAACGTTCACGTTTCGGCGGGAAACTTCCCATCATCAATAGCCTTGCCCCTTGCGGGAAGAAAGGCTCCAAGGGATGGATTTCAGTTTTTATTTCATCTGTTTTCATGCATACAAAATTAATCAAAACATACATACTTTGGTTTATTTTACTAGTTTTGCCCCGTGCTAAAAAATCTAAAACAAAAAAAGTATGACAACGACAGCAAAAAACAAAGAAAAAATCAGGTTCAGTAAAGCATTCTGGGTGGCCAACACCGTGGAATTATTCGAACGTGCTGCCTACTACGGTGTATTTATCGTGATCACCCTCTACCTTAGCCGTATATTGGGGTTCAATGACATTCAGGCTGCCACCATCGCAGGTACTTTCTCCGCTTTCCTTTATCTGCTGCCAACTTTTGCCGGAGCTTTGGCCGACAAGATCGGTTTCCGGAACTCTATGCTCCTGGCTTTCACCTTATTGACTACCGGTTACGGTGGTCTGGCTTTATTTCCTACCTGGCTCGAAAGTGCCGGACTGGTAGAATATGGGCATACCACCGTCTTTAAAGGCCTCACCGAGAGTGGCCTGCAATACGGCATTATCCCGATTATGGCTCTGATCGTCATCGGAGGAGCTTTTATCAAAAGTGTAATCTCGGGAACGGTGGCCAAAGAAACGACAGAAGCTACCCGGGCCAAAGGATTCGCCATCTTTTACGGCATGGTCAATATCGGTGCATTCTCGGGTAAAACCATTGTAAAACCCCTTAGAGAGGCTTTAGGGAATGAAGGATTGATCACCTTGAATTATTTTTCGGCCAGTATGACCTTTCTGGCTCTCATAGCGATCTGGTTTTTCTATAAAAGTGCTCAACACAGCGGAGAGGGAAAAACCTTCCGGCAAATCTGGAATGCTCTATTAAAAGTATGTTCTAACGGCCGGCTGATCATCCTGATCCTGATCATTACGGGTTTCTGGATGGTACAACATCAATTGTATGCCACCATGCCCAAATACGTACTCCGTCTGGCCGGGGAAGGCGCATCCCCTTCCTGGTATGCCAATGTCAACCCTTTGGTCGTAGTGCTGTGTGTCAACCTGGTCACCCAGCTGATGCGTCACCGGACAGCCCTTACTTCGATGACCGTCGGAATGTTTATCATGCCGTTGTCCGCTTTGTGCATGGCTTCGGGAAATATGCTGAATCCGGAATCGACCATTCTGACCATGCACCCGGTAGCTTTTATGATGGTTGTAGGTATCGTCTTCCAGGGACTGGCGGAAACTTTTATTTCCCCGCGTTTTCTGGAATATTTCTCCCTGCAAGCCCCCAAGGGCGAGGAAGGATTATACCTGGGTTTCAGCCACCTGCATTCGTTTTTGTCTTCCATTTTAGGATTCGGACTTTCCGGCTATTTATTAAGTAAATATTGCCCTGACGAAAGCCTGTTCGCCACTCGTAGCGAATGGCTCGCTGCCAGCAGTAATGCCCATTACATCTGGTATTATTTTGCTGTAATCGCACTGGCTTCCGCCATTGCCCTGATCATCTACGGCCAAGTTGTCAAGCGCCTCGATCAGGCAAAAGCATAAAATAACAGCATCGGTTGTAAAGTCCGTAAAGTTTGTAAAGTCGATGGCCTTCGGGGATACTTTATAAACTTTACGGACTCTCAATTTTATAAACTATCGCCTTCTTTCTTCAGATTCTAAAGTTAAAAATAAACCTTTCCGGCTAAAGCTCGTTTGATATAAAAATTGAAACGTTTAAATTATGGCAAACATAGCAGAGCAAATTGTAGATATGCTGGTAAAAGCCGGTGTAAAAAGAATTTATGCTGTCACAGGTGACAGTTTAAATAAGATTAACGATGCTGTCCGCAAAGACGGCCGGATTCAGTGGATTCACGTACGTCACGAAGAAACCGGAGCTTTTGCTGCCGGAGCAGAAGCCCAGCTTCACGGCAACCTGGCCTGTTGTGCAGGTAGCAGCGGTCCCGGCCATGTGCACCTGATCAACGGGCTCTATGACGCCCACCGTTCAGGGGCTCCTGTCTTAGCCATCGCTTCTACCATTATTTCAGGTGAATTCGGAACGACCTACTTCCAGGAGACCGACACCATCCGCCTGTTCGACGACTGCAGTTATTACAACCAATTAGCGACTACACCGGGTCAACTCCCCCGCATGCTACAGGGGGCTATACAAACCGCTCTCTCCCGCAGAGGAGTCAGTGTCATCGGTATCCCCGGAGATTTGACCGGAGAAAGCCAGGTCAATATTCCTTCTTCAGAGATCAACTATCCGACTCATCCCCGCACCTGTCCATCGGATACCGAATTACAGGCGCTGGCCGATCTGTTGAACAACAATAGCAATATAACCCTGTTTTGTGGCATCGGAGCCAAAGATGCACACGAAGAAATCGTCGAATTGTCCCATCGGTTGAAAGCCCCGGTAGCCTATTCTTTCAAAAGTAAAATGGAAATCCAATATGATAATCCCAATGAAGTAGGGATGACCGGCTTATTAGGCATGGCATCGGGTTACAACAGCATGCATGCGGCCGATGTACTGGTTTTATTAGGTACCGATTTCCCGTACGGCCCGTTTTTACCGACTCACAATAAAATCGTTCAGATCGACATCGATCCCAGTCACCTGGGCCGAAGAGCCAAAGTACAAATGGGGCTATGCGGAGATATCAAGACGACACTCGAAGCTTTATTACCTCTTTTACAAGCCAAAAGCGACAAAAGCTTTCTGAACGATCAGTTGCTCGGTTATTCCAAAGTAATTAAAGACCTGAATGCTTACGTCGAAAACAAAGGCAGTGATAATAAGATTCACCCGGAATATGTCATGGCGATGGTCGACGAAACTGCTCAGGCAAATGCTATTTTTACCGTCGATACGGGTATGACCTGTGTCTGGGGAGCCCGTTACCTGAAAGCTTCCGGCCAGCGAAAGATGTTAGGCTCTTTCAATCACGGCACAATGGCCAACGCTATGCCCCAGGCTATAGGAGCATCGTTCGCCTATCCGGGCAGACAGGTGATCGCTCTCTGCGGCGACGGAGGCATCTCTATGTTACTGGGTGATCTGGCAACCATCGCCCAATATAAGCTACCGGTCAAGATTATTGTATTCAATAACCGTTCTTTGGGTATGGTAAAACTCGAAATGGAAGTCGCCGGCCTGCCGGACAACGAAACCGACATGCAAAATCCGGATTTTGCCCTGGTGGCTCAAGCGATGGGTATAAAGAGCTATACCGTCAGCCGTCCGGACGATGTACTCCCGGTATTGGTCGAAGCCTTGAACTCACCGGAAGCTGCTCTACTGAATGTAATGACCGATCCGAATGCACTGGCTATGCCCCCGCAAATAGAATGGAATCAAATGACCGGATTCGCACAAGCCATGTATAAAATGTTATTGACCGGCCGGACACAGGAGATTATCGATACGATCAATTCCAATTATAAACACCTGAAAGAAATTTTATAAAGACAATTCCAGCCTCAACGACAATGTCACATTTCTGTCATTAAATAGTAACATGGATAAAATACATTCGTAATTAAATCAATACATTGTATTTTATCCATGAAAGTAACAAGGAAAAAAGGTGAGATTCCCTACCTGGAAAGGGATATCAGTTGGATGTATTTTAACCGGAGAATCCTGTCCGAAGCAGAAAAAGCCCCGGTTCCTTTACTCGAACGGTTATCCTTTCTGGGAATCTACTCCAATAATCTGGACGAATTTTACAGGGTACGGGTAGCCACCCTCAACCGAATCATCGAATATGAGGATAAAACCATTAAGGCAGAGAGAGAAACCGCCATTCAAACCTTCAGGGAAATCAGCCGGTTGAATGCCCTGTATACACAAAAATTCGAGGAAACATTTACAGCAATAAATACAGCACTCCGGCAAAACCGGATTTACCTCCTGAACGAACAAGAATTACAGGAGGAGCAAGCCGACTATATCCGTGAATTTTACAAGACACAACTGATCGGCTCTACGACCCCGCTTTTCACTTCTTCTTTCCGTCATTTCAGTGACCAACCCGACGACCATATCTATCTGAGCGTCTGTCTGCAAACCACAGGAAAAACGAAAAAAGATTTTGCTATTATCGCTTTGCCGGTGCAATCATACGGCCGTTTTATCCGGATCCCCGGCGATGACGACCGCATATGCCTGATGTTTCTGGACGACATCGTCCGCTTTTGCCTTCCCCTGATATTCAACGGCCGGCCTTACGACCACTTCGAGGCTTACACGTTCAAGTTCACTAAAGACGCAGAAATGGAACTCGATTCAGATCTTCGGAACAGCATTATGCAAAAAATATCGAAGGGGGTGAAAAGCAGAAAAAACGGGGAACCGATCCGGTTGGTATACGACAGCCGGATGCCTGCAGTTATGCAGCGCCACCTCAGCCGGATGCTTTGTATGGACCGCTGGGATACTCAGGTCGGAGCCGGTAGATACCAAAATCTGAAAGATCTGATGAAATTTCCCGATTGTAAACGTGACGATTTAAAATATCCCCCTCAGCCTCCATTGTTCAAAACGGACTTTTCAGGGGACGACAGCATCTTGAATACCATCCGTACCCGCGATCTCTTCCTGCACTATCCCTATCACAGTTTTTCTTCTTTCTTGCGTGTACTCCGGGAAGCCACGATCGACCCGAACGTCAAAGCTATAAAAATGACCCTCTACCGGGTAGCGAAAAATTCCAAGGTTATCCAAACTTTAATCGCAGCAGCCAGAAACGGGAAAAAAGTAACTGTAGTTATCGAACTACTCGCCCGTTTCGACGAAGCATCGAATATCAGCTGGTCTAAACAAATGCAAGACGCCGGAATCAAAGTCGTATTCGGAGTCGAAGGTCTGAAAATACACGCAAAACTAGTATATATATCGGGTAGACAGGGAGATATCGCCTGTGTCAGTACCGGAAATTTTCATGAAGGGAATGCCACCCGATATACCGACGTCACCCTTTTTACCGCACGCAAAACCCTGGTAAAAGAAGTCCGGCATGTCTTCGACTTTATTGAAAAACCTTATCTACCCGTAAAATTCAAAGAATTACTGGTCTCTCCCAACGATATGCGTTCCAAACTATTGAAATTGATCGAAGAGGAAGTCAAAAATGCCAGAAAACAAAAAACGGCCCGAATATTAGGAAAGGTAAACCATATTACAGACCGGACATTGATCGCTAAGCTTTATGAAGCTTCGGCCGCAGGCGTAAAGATCGACCTGGTGGTACGAGGTAATTGTTCTATCGTCACAGGAATCCCGGGAATAAGCGAAAACATCCGGATCAACGGAATTATCGACCGTTATCTGGAACATTCGCGAATTTTCATTTTCGAAAATGCAGGTGATATGATCTGCCTGACAGGTTCTGCCGACTGGATGCCCCGGAATCTGGACAACCGGATCGAAGTACTTACCCCCGTTTATGATAAGGAAATTCAAACCGAATTGAAACGAATCGTCGAATATGGCCTGAAAGACTCTCTGCAGGGACGACAAGTCGACGGCACAGGACAGAATATCCCCTGGAAAAACGAAGACCATTCGCTATTCCGGTCACAATCGGCCTTATATCACTATTATCAGGAAGACATACAAGGAATCACAACTAATAACATACCCCATGAGTAAAGTAAATTATGCAGCGATCGATATCGGCTCCAATGCAGTCAGATTATTGATCAAAAGTATCAATCCCGAAACAGCGGAACAGTTGTTTACAAAAGAGCTCCTTCTAAGGGTTCCCCTGCGCCTGGGAGAAGAAGTATTTACACAAGGTGAAATACCGGCCAGTAAAGCTAAAAAACTACTCCGTCTGATGAAGGCTTATCGGCAACTGATGAAAATATACGAAGTCGATGCCTATCGGGCTTGTGCCACATCGGCAATGCGGGATGCCGCAAACGGGAAAGAAGTAATCGAAACCATCACCCGGAAGTCAGGTATCCGGATAGATATTATCAACGGAGAGGAAGAAGCCCGTTTGGTATACGATAATCACATCGAATACCTGGCGGATAAAAACGCCGATTATATCTATGTCGACGTCGGGGGAGGTAGCACGGAAATCAGCTTGATCCATCAAGGAACACTCCGCAGTTCACATTCTTACAACATCGGAACCGTACGTCTGTTGAAAGGGAAAGTCGTTCCCAGCGTATACAACCGTTTGAAAAGAGACCTGAATAAATTGCGGGAACAATACCCGGTAATCACGATCATCGGGTCCGGTGGAAATATCAACAAATTGTTCCGGTTAGCTAAACTTCCGGCCAAAAATAAAATGACTCTCCCGGTAGAAAAATTAGTACAACTCAACAACACTCTAAAAAACTATTCCTTAGAAGAACGTGCCCGGTTATACAATCTGAAACCCGACCGTGCGGATGTCATTACCAATGCCGCAGATATCTTCCTGCTAGTCGCAGAGCATACCCAAGCGAAGCATATCGTCGTGCCTACCATCGGCCTGGTCGACGGTATCATCGACAGTCTCTATCTGCAACACCACAAAACCCCGGAAGAACAAATCCCCCTCCCCATTTATTAATAAATACAGATAATAGTAAATTTTTCAAATAAATCGTTAAAATTTCGACTTCAACCCTCAATGATATCAATAGATACCGATTAGTATAATAAAGACAGGTATTTTTTAAATCATTTTTTTTACGTAACCTTGCAGTTTAAATGGTGTGTTAATTTCTGAGAAGGAATTACGCAAGTTAATAATAAACTAAATTACTATGTCACTTAAAAGGAATATTCTTGACTTAAGAAAGAGGAAAGAAATTGTACTTCAGGGTGGTGGCGAAGATGCTATCAAAAAGCAGGCCGCCATGGGTAAATTGACAGCCCGTGAGCGTATCGAGGGGATTTTGGACAAAGGTTCTTTCCACGAGTACGACATGTTCGTAGAGCACCAATCTAAGGATTTTGATATGGACAAGAAAGTTCTTCACGGCGACGGTGTCGTTATCGGTACCGGTACTGTCTATGGAGAACCCGTTGCTATTTATGCTCAGGATTTCACTGTTGCAGGAGGTTCGTTAGGACTGATGCACGCCCGTAAAATCACCAAAATTATGGATCATGCCATCAAAATGCGGATGCCGATCATCGGTATCAACGACTCGGGTGGTGCACGTATCCAGGAAGGGGTGGATTCACTGGCCGGTTATGGAGAAATTTTCTTCCGCAATACACAGGCTTCCGGTGTTATCCCTCAATTGTCCGTTATTCTGGGTCCTTGTGCTGGTGGAGCCGTTTATTCTCCGGCATTGACCGATTTCGTATTTGTGGTAGATAATATTTCCAAAATGTTCATCACAGGTCCGGAAGTAGTAAAAACAGTACTGGGAGAAGAAGTTAGTATGGAAGACCTCGGAGGAGCACGCGTTCATGCCTGTATCAGTGGAAATGCCCACTTCTTTGCCTCTACAGAAGCAGAATGTTTCGAACAAATAAAAAAACTGCTCACCTTTATCCCCTGGAACAATCAACGTAAAGCGAAAGCCTTTCCGTCAAAAGCTCCGAAAGCAGAATACAATATCGAAAAAATCCTTCCTGCAGATCCTACCCAGCCTTATGATGTAAGAGATATTATCAAAGCCGTTGCCGACGATTCCGATTTCTTCGAGGTACAACAGGACTTTGCACAGAATATCGTTGTCGGATTCGGTCGGGTAGATGGAGAAACGATCGGTTTCGTAGCCAATCAACCCTTGGTATTAGCCGGTGTATTGGATTGCGACTCTGCCGATAAAGCAGGCCGGTTTATCCGTTTCTGCGACGCATTCAATATTCCGATCGTGACCTTCGAAGACATGCCGGGATATCTACCGGGCGTTGAACAGGAACATATGGGTGTGATCCGCCACGGAGCAAAAGTATTGTATGCTTATAGTGAAGCTACCGTACCTAAAGTGACGGTAATCCTGCGTAAAGCTTACGGTGGTGGATACATCGCCATGAACTCACGCCACCTGAAAGCCGACTTTATGTTTGCCTGGCCGACAGCCGAAATCGCCGTAATGGGACCGGAAGGGGCAGCAAACATTATTTTCCGTAAAGAAATAAAAGAATCTGCTAATCCGGAAGAAACACGGAAACAGAAAGTTGCCGAATATCGCGAGAAATTTGCTAATCCTTATGTAGCAGCTTCCAAAGGATATATCGACTCGGTGATCGAACCGTCGGAAACACGCCTGTTATTGAAACATTCTATCGAAGTCTCCGGTAATAAAACCGTTATGACACCTGCTAAGAAACACGGAATTCCTCCGTTCTAACAGTGTTCAGAGTTTATAAAGTCCAGGAATTCCCGGACTTTTAAACTGAAAGACTTAAAAGTTTCAGAACCACTAAAAAGGAGGTAAAATGACTGTTAAATATGAAAAATTCCTGCTGAATGGCGTAGAATATAAAACTCAGCTTACCCAGAAATGGGTAAACCGAAAAAAATGGGAAGAACCGAATCCCTATCTGCTGACTTCACACATTCCGGGAACCATTATGCAAATCGAAGTGAAAGAGGGCCAGGAAGTCCAGGAAGGAGATGTTCTTCTGATTCTTCAGGCTATGAAGATGAATAACAAACTGGCTGCACCATTTTCGGGTAAAATCAAAAAAATATATGTCAACTCAGGAGATAAAATTCCGAAGGGGACATTGATGATCGAAATGGAAGAAAATGAAGCTGTCTGAATACAGCTGATCTGTTATGCTGATGTGCTAATATGTAAATGTGCCGACCACAGGAGCGTATTAACATATCAGCATTTGTATTTATAATAATGGCAGGTATAATGAATTGGTAAAGTTGATAAAGTCCAAAGACTTTATCAACCAATTTAATTCTGCAATTTATGTCGTTACAAAGATTTCAAAGGTTACAAGGATCTTAGACGTGAATCCTGACCATTATAACCGTTGTAACTTTTGTAACTGTTGTAAGTGAAAAGGTATGAGTTTTTTTGTCGCTAAAAATATTATTAAAAATTATGCCAATCACCGGGCTTTGGACGATGTATCTATCGAAATCCCGGAAGGAGCTATTTATGGATTGTTAGGCCCCAACGGAGCCGGAAAGACTTCTCTGATCCGAATTATAAACCAGATTACAGGACCGGATTCGGGTGAACTTTATTTTAAAGACCATAAACTGGAACCTGCCGACATGAACCGCATCGGTTATCTGCCTGAAGAAAGAGGCCTCTATAAAAAGATGAAAGTCGGTGAACAGGCCGTTTATCTGGCTCGTCTGAAAGGAGTGAGCCGTCATGACGCGATTCAACAATTGAAAGCCTGGTTCGAGAAATTCGGAATCGAGGCCTGGTGGGATCGGAAAGTAGAAGAATTATCCAAAGGAATGGCCCAAAAGGTGCAATTCATCACCACCGTCCTGCACGAACCGGAAATGCTGATTTTTGATGAACCGTTCAGCGGATTCGACCCCATTAATGTCGAACTCCTGAAAAAAGAAATACTGGAACTGCGCAAAAAAGGAACGACCATTATTTTTTCCACCCACAATATGGCTTCCGTCGAGGAAATCTGTAGCCATATTGCCTTGATTAACAAATCAAAAAAAATTATCGAAGGCCCGATCAATCAGATCCGGAATAAGTATGCCAACAATACTTACCGACTCATCTGTAAATATCAACCGGATTTTCATCCGCAAGAAGTGATCGGAGAAGAATATGAGCTGCTTTCCGAAAAGATAGAAGACGGACAACACGAACTGGTCCTGCAACGCCTCGCGGCTTGTCCTACCAATACTTTATTACGTCGTCTGCTCGACAAAACCGATATTATCTCTTATCAAAAGGTCATACCGGGAATGAACGATATCTTTATCAAATTAGTGAAAGGAGAAATGGTTAACGACATCAAACAGGAAGAATAATCCACTTCGTAAACCCCAAATCATAAATCTGAAATGAATAAAACGCTTATCATCATAGGACGCGAATTTACAACCAGAGTACGGAAAAGAAGTTTTCTGGTACTGACACTCGTCGTTCCCATTCTTTTAGCCGGTTTTTATGCTTTCCTGATGTGGATGCTTCTGAAAGACGACACACAGGACCGTAAAATTGCAGTGATCAATCAGTCAGTACTCGAGACACCATTCGAGCAAATCAACAACAATACATTCGAATATCTGAATACCCCGGTCGATGAATCGGGAGCTTCGGAATTTCTCCGGCAACATGACTATTACGCCCTGATTTCAATCCCGGAAAATATTATGGATCACCCGGAAATTCCGGTCTATTCTTTCTCTCAGGTTCCTATGGAATTGAAAAATGAAATCGCGGCCCAATTGCGCAAAAAAATTGAAGACATAAAAAGAGCAAAAGTCATCGCCGAATCACAAGTCCCCGATTTGGAAGAACAATTATCGGCCACACAAACACCTGTACTGGTGCGTACGTTAAAGATCACCGACTCGGGCGAAGCCAAAGAAAGCTCGTCGGAAGTCGCTTCGGCTATCGGATTGATCGGCGGCATGATTATCTACTTCTTTATATTCATGTATGCCTCTCAAGTCATGAAAGGAGTGATCGAAGAAAAAACAAACCGGATTATCGAGGTATTGGTCTCTTCTGTCAAACCGTTTCAATTTCTGTTAGGTAAAATCATCGGAGTAGCAGCTGTCGGCCTCGTACAATTCCTGATTTGGGTAGTATTCGGCCTTGTGCTGATCCTGGTCATGCAAACATTCTTCCTGCCGGGCATCGATCTGGAAGCACTGAGAAATGCCGGCAACCTGGCCGGCGGCCTGCCGGATATAGCCGGTACAGGGAATCTGAGCGCTGAAAAAATGCAAATCATCCAAAAGGTTGCGATGACCATCGACCCGATCTTTATCATTAAATTCCTGGCCTCTTTCTTATTCTATTTTATCGGAGGCTACCTGTTATATGCTTCTTTATTCGCCGCTATCGGTGCTGCCGTCGATAACGAAACCGATTCGCAACAATTCCTGACCCCTTTGTCGATTATCCTCGTCATCGGGTTATACATCGGTTTCGCCGCCATGAAAAGTCCCGAATCCCCGATGGTATTCTGGAGTTCGTTGATCCCGTTCACCTCACCGATCGTTATGCTGGTCCGTATCCCCTTCGGAGTACCGACCTGGGAAATCCTGACCTCTATGGCATTATTAATCGTCAGTTTTATCTTTTTTACCTGGCTATCCGGAAAAATTTACCGCATCGGTATTTTAATGTATGGCAAAAAAGTCACTTGGAAAGAACTTTACAAATGGCTGAAATATTAACCTCTCCCGGGATTCCGGGACGGACTTTTCGTCCCATTTTAAGCAAGCTCTCTTTTCACCTACTTCTAAAATAAAAGATAAGCAATGTTACAGCGGTTTCTATGGTTACTCCTTAACCACTGTAACCATTACAACTAACAAATACCGGGCAGTAAGTCTGATATAAAACCGGACAAAAGGTCCGTCCCGGAATCCCAAATTTTTCGACCGATAAGGATTTTCTGCGTTATATCAGTGAATCCACAAAATAAATTATGGAAACACTAGAAATACAAAAATTAATTCAACAAAGCAGACGGCAAGACAGCTATGCTTTCAGTCTCCTCGTAAGACAATATCAGGATTTTGTATTTCGCCTTGCTTTTAGACTCCTTTGTAATTATGAAGAAGCCCAGGACATCACACAAGAAACATTTATCCGGGTCTGGACTCATCTTCCCCAATTCAATTTGCAAGCAAAATTTACAACCTGGTTATATAAAATCACCGTCAATCTCTGTTACGATTCATTGCGTTCGTATAAAAAGCGCCCGATCGTACATGATTCGGAAATTGATTTTCTAAAAGCTTATCAACAACTTTCCGATGAAAATTTGGAGAACAAAGTGATGAATGAGGAGTTGATCCAGATCATCCTTTACCTCACTCAAGAATTGACGCCCAAGCAAAAATTGATCTTTACATTATGGGACCTGGAAGGGCTGGAGGCTGAGGAAGTGAAAGATATCAGCGGGCTCAGCAGTGCTAAAATAAAAAGTAATTTATATCTGGCACGGAAATACATACGGGAAAGAATCGAAAAATTAAACCTATAAATCCTATGGACAAGTACAATGCTATTCTGAATAAATTACAACACACTGCTCCGATAGTCACTGATCCCGAAGGATTGACCCAACGGATTATGAAGGAAATCGAGCAGCCTGTAATCCGTAGAAGATCTAAAATACGAATTATAATGACGGGTATAGCTGCTTCGGTATTATCGGTATGGATGATCGATGAAATAAATTACCGACCGGTCGTCTCACCGACAACAAAAACAGAGGAAATAAATCGTCCGCCCGATAATGCCGACCGTTCGTATATTCCGGCCGAACTTTCCAGCCAGGAAAAAAGGACGATATTCTATTCTGAACTAAAAAGCAGAATGAATAAACAACAAAAGATCAAACAACTCATCCAAAAAATTCAAGATTATGAAACGAAATAATTTATATCTCAGCCTGATATTGGTGGTATTTACCCTTTTTTCCTGCACCCATCGATCTTACCGAATGCAAACCCAAGTCAACCGGGACGGTTCTTGTGTCCGTTCCATTTCGGTGGAGACCCGGGATTCTGCTTTTATTGCCGGAGATACGACTGCGAATCCGCTTCCTATCCAACTCGACACGACCTGGACCGTCGAATGCTATAACGGACAACAAAAAGTAACATGGCCTGTTGTAAATTTCGCTTTATTCCAAACAGATACATTACCCCGCCTGACAATTGTCGCTTCCCGTCGCTTCCCGTCAGTCGAGGCCATGGCTGAAAATTTTCATTTTAATCACGGATTATGGAGTGTTTGTAAACCTTCTATCATTTTCAAGAAGGAATTCAGATGGTTTTACACCTATTATTCTTATACCGAAACCTATCCCCCATTTTCAGTCCTCACCAAGATTCCGTTGGATCATTATCTTACCTCCGAGGAACAGACACTATGGTTTCAGGGAAATGATCCGGCTTTTCAAGGGAAAAACGGCACTGAACTATGCGATTTATTGTCAAAAATCGAACCTAAAGCCTATCTTTGGCTAAATCACAATCTTTTTGCCGAAAGTTATGCAGCTATCGACCGGCTTCTTCCCGACCATCCGTTCAAAAACCGTTTCGAAGCTGCCAGAGACTCTATTTTCCGGCTGAACCAGGACAAATACGATGCCCTCGATGCAAAACTTCCCGAGATGTTGGACAACTATTTTAAAACCGATTATTTTAGCCGGCACGGACAACGGATAGACTCACTCGACGACCCGGAATTAAACCATAAACTCGATTCTCTGGATCTCTATGAAATTACTTTTCAATATGAATTGCTCTTACCGGGAAAAATTCTCTCGAGCAACACCCGGCAAACCACCGCAGGTAAACTGTCCTGGCAACTCGATGCCTATCGTTTCCTGCCGCAAGATTACGTCATGACAGCGCAATCCCGTGCAATAAATGTATGGGCTTTCGCCCTTACTGCCCTTTTGCTGCTCACCGCCCTATATTTTATATGGAAAAGAAAGTGAAATACTATTTTTTGTATAAATTTGTTACAATACCATATCCTTTATTGCTATGCTTAGATCCGCCCATCAACAATCTATTACAAATAGAGGAGATGAATTTGAACGTTTAGATGAAATTATTAAGCAAAATAAGGATTTTCAATTCTACTTTGATTATACTCATAATTTTTTTAAACTAAATCCTCTTATTCCTCGTAGTCAAACATTTCTAATTGAAGATAATAAAATTTTATGTGGTTCTCCTCTCGATAATAAAATGATAATGAATATATTTATCGATTATATAAAGGGTTAAATATGAAAAAAATAGTTTATATATGTTTATTACTATTGGTATTATCTTGTACCTCCAGAGAAAAACCATATTCATGTAAACTAGTTGAGTTACAAGATTTAAATACTTTTCCTGTCATCGATTTAACACCGACTTCTATCGCGTTAACGGATACGACATTATTGAATCCTGAAAAAATCTGGATTTCAGATACCTTATTGATTATCAAAGATGCAGAAACGGACGAGAATAAATTCTTAAAATATTATTCCCTAAATTCTTTCCATTTATTAAAAACCTACGGAAGTATAGGACGGGGACCCAATGAATATCTAACGCCGAGGGTTTACCGGCATTCCCCGAATAAATTTCTTATTATTGAAAAACTAAGATATACTTTATTTTGTACCGATAGCTTATTCTCCAATCCTCTATACACCCCAGAGAAAATCAATGTCAGAGTGGGATTGACAGCTGCGGATTGTGTATATTTAATCAACGATTCGACCATTTTTGCAAATTCAGGTATGTCCGATTATCAATTTTCCATTGCCAATATTTCCAGTAATCGATATTTATTAAATTACAAGAATTATCCTTCCATAATAAAAGAAAAAAAGATTACCGATTTTATAGCCAATTCGAATATCTATCATGCATTTTACATATTGAAACCGAATACGATGGATTCTGTTGCCATTATTTACAGGCATTTCCCCATCATCGATATTATTTCATTAAATAATTTAGAATCGACCCGTTACCAATTTCCCATCGATAAATCTGTAAATAAAGTTACCGTCCTGGACAAATTAAATGCCCGGGTTGAAGAGGAAGTCAACTACTATAAAAACTATTTCAGCACGGACAACTATATCTATTTATTATACTGCGATTCTAAAAATAAAGATTTATCGATCTCCAATAATAATTTTGAAATACACCAATTCGACTGGCAGGGCCGTTTTTTGAAAAGATATCGTTTGAACCGTTATATTTTAAGCTTCTGTGTCGATGAAAAATCCGACCGAATATACGCAATCAGTTTCCAAAACAATAAGAATTTCTCTCCGGAGATACTCTGTTATTCGTTATCTTCAACGAATTAAGGATATTTGCGAAAACGGGGAAATCTGTCATCCGAATTTAATTACGTACCTTTCCCAACACCAATACAGGATTATCATCATCGGTTATTGCATTATACCAATCATGGTAAGGGGAATTTGCTGATTTTATCCTTTCCCGAAATTTCATTGCAGAAAAAGATTGACAAAGATAATGCTCAGAAACTTCGAACAGATAATCCTCCAATTCAAAGTCAAGGTCGTCGAAATAAATACTCTTTACTTTGAATAAACCATCGTTCAGTTTATCGAATACATAAGTTTCAGGATCCCGGTTTTCGTCGTAAGTAATTATATTTTTACCAAATCTGGAATCAGCCATCCGGATGAATAAACGATCGAATAAGATGAACCGAGAAGTTTCAACTATCATTTCAATTTCTTCTCCTTTTTCATCAGGCTTGAATTCTTTCAAATAATATCCTGCATGAAAATAATATTCGGGTTTTCTTGTATCGGCAGTTATCCGATACAAAGTATCCGTTATCCCTGACATATAGTGAACAAATCCTCCCGCTATCCCCAGATAAGAATGATTCTTCTGACGCTCCTCCCGACAAGTCTCTTTTTTAATCCCTCCCAGGAATTGTCCGGAAGAAGTAAGGGCATAAATTTCATAGGCTGCATCTTTCAATAACAAAGGAATACAATAAAGAACCGAATCACCGGCCAGTATCATCTTCTTCGGAAATCCGTAAATTCCGGGCAGGGAATTTTCATATTCTCCATTTTTCAAATTAATTACCTGGATACTATTTTGCCTTCCATAATCCGAAAAATACAATCGTTCGCCCGGTTCATCTACCGTGAGGGCTATAATATTCTGATATTCGCCCGGAGCACGTCCATAAGAAGCCAATTTACGGATATAAGTACCATCGGCGGCGAACTGATACATTTCTTCGTTTCCGTAAGTAATAATATACTTCTCTCCGGCCCATACCCGAAAATAATCGTTTAACAAAGCCTCTTCTTTCGTCTCCAAACGCACTAACCGGCTCTCACCGACCAATTGACTCCATTTCAAAACAGTGTCCTTTTCCACAGCTCTTGTATCCAGTCGTTTCACCCCGGAGCCGTTACCACATCCCACTACCACCCAAATAATCATCGAAATCAGAATATCTTTAAGCATAAATCGTGAACGCTTTATCCTGTACTGAAACTAACACCCAAATTCACATCCGAAAAAAATACCATCCTCTGAGAGAAGATGGTATCTTATTTCAGATTTTCAAAAATCAAATTTTATGGATTACTAAACCGGAACGAAGTTTCGGTTCGAACCAGGTAGTTTTCGGCGGCATGATATTACCGGTATCGGCAATATTCAGCAACTGTTCCATAGAAACCGGATACAGAGCGAAAGCCACTTTCATCTCCCCGCAGTCTACGCGTTTTTTCAGTTCACCTAATCCACGTATCCCCCCCACGAAATCGATTCGTTTAGAGGTACGCAAATCCTGAATATCGAGGATATCGGCCAACACATGTTTGGAAAGAATGGTCACATCCAATACTCCGATCGGATCGTTGTCATCATACGAACCTGCTTTAGCGGTCAGACGATACCACTTACCGCCCAGATACATACTGAACTCGTGCAATTTTGCCGGATGATAAATCTCGGTACCCATTTCCTTTACTTCGAAATGAGCGTTCAATTTCTCGAGCAACTGAGCTTCGGTCAGACCATTCAGATCTTTCACTACCCGGTTGTAATCGATAATCTTCAGCTGATGGTCGGGGAAATGTACGGCCATAAAGAAGTTGTACTCTTCTTTACCGGTATGATTCGGATTCTTTGCTGTATATTCGGCACCGATACGGGCAGCTGCAGCTGTACGGTGGTGTCCGTCGGCCACATAGGTGTTCGGCACTTTCGTTGCGAACAACTCTTCCAACCGTTTATTGGTTTCCGGACAGTTGATCGCCCAAAAATGGTGTCCGAACCCGTCTTCTGCCACAAAATCGTAGTCTGCTTTCTGATTCTTCACAATATCTTCAACGATAGCGTCAATTTCAGGCACGGCACGATAGGCAAAAAATACCGGTTCCAGGTTAGCATTCACATAACGGGTCAGCACCATCCGGTCCTCTTCTTTATCGGGACGGGTGAGTTCATGTTTTTTAATCACCCCGTTCATATAATCCTCACAGGCAGCACAACCGACAATACCGTATTGGGTACGGCCTTCCATGGTCTGAGCATAAATATAAAATTTCGCTTCCGGATCCTGTACCAACCATCCCTTGTCCTGAAACATTTTGAAATTTTCGACACTCTTATTGTAAACTTCTTCCGAGTGGATATCCGTTCCGGCAGGGCAATCGATTTCGGCCCGGGTAACATGCAGCAATGATTTCGGTTTTCCTGCAGCCATCTGTGCAGCTTCTTCCGAATTCATCACGTCATACGGGAGGCAAGCCAATTCCTCGCATACTTCCTGGTTAGGAGTACGTAAGCCTTTGAATGGTTTTACTATAGCCATAAAAATATTATTTATTTACTTTAAATTTAGCATCTCCATGTTCCAGGAAAGCCACAATTTGACGGGCAGCAGCCAAGCCTGCATTTACATTCGCTTCTTCAGTCTGAGCACCCATTTTCTTCGGAGTAAAGAAATAACGGCCTTCGAACTGGGCATATTCAGCGGCATTGTCCGGAGCGATATCGGAAATATATTTGAAATCGGGACGATCGGCCATCAATTTCACCAATTCTTCTTCATTGATCACTTCCTTACGGGCAGTGTTGATCAATACAGCTCCTTTCGGCATGCGATTCAACAATTCATAATTGATCGATTTCTTTGTCTTCTCGGTAGCCGGGATATGCAGAGATACATAATCACACATCGCATACATTTCTTCGGCAGAATGCAACGGAGTAGCCCCCGCAGCCTTGATTTGTTCATCGGTCATGAACGGGTCGAAAGCATACACTTCCATTCCGAAGCCTTTGGCAATACGTCCCACGTTTTGTCCCACGTTTCCGTAAGCATGTACACCGATTTTCTTTCCTTTCAGTTCATGCCCGGATTTACCGTTATAGAAATTACGAGCCAGATAAACAGCCATACCGAATACCAATTCAGCCACAGCATTCGAGTTCTGTCCCGGAGTATTCATAGCCACTACGCCATGATCGGTACAAGCCTGCAGGTCGATATTATCATAACCGGCTCCGGCACGTACAATTACTTTCAGTTTTTTAGCAGCATCGATCACTTCTTTTGTCGCTTTATCCGAACGGATGATCATAGCATCTACGTCGGCAACAGCAGCGATCAATTCTTCCGGAGAAGTATATTTTTCCAATAAAGCCAATTCATAACCCTGAGCTTCCACGATTTCGCGGATACCTTTTACTGCCACCGGAGCAAAAGGTTTATCGGTTGCAATCAGAACCTTTGTCATAACTACCAAAATTTACGATTAAGATTTACAATTTACGAGAGGCCTCAGCACGGTCGTAAATCGTAAATCTTTCATCTGAATTAATATTATTTATTTTTTATGTGCTTTTTCAAATTCCTGCATGGCAGCAATCAAAGCATTTACATCTTCCATCGTACAAGCATTGTAGGTAGAAGCACGGAAACCACCCACCAAACGGTGACCTTTCACGCCTACGATGTTTTTAGATTTACAGAAATCCAAAAATTCTTTCTCCAGTTCTTCATATCCTTCGGCTAACAAGAACGGAATATTCATACGAGAACGTGAACCTTCTTCAACAACAGCACGGAATACCGTATTGCGGTCGAATTCGCTGTACAATGCATTGCATCTTTCGATAGCACGTCTTTCCATAGCTTCAACACCGCCCATTTGTTTGATCCATTTCAGGGTCTGACCAACGGCAAAGATATTGATACAAGGAGGGGTATTGAACATAGATCCGTTATCGACATGAGTCTGATATTTCAGCATGGTCGGGATCTTGCGGTCAGCCACTACTTTATCCAGATAGTCGTTACGGATAATCACGAAAGTAGCACCGGCAGGTCCTAAGTTCTTCTGGCATCCGCCATAGATCATCATATATTTTTTTACGTCGATCGGACGACTACAAATATCGGACGACATATCGGCAATCAAGGGCACAGGGCTATCCAGATCTTCGAAAATCTCGGTACCACGGATCGTATTATTCGATGTAATATGCAGATAATCGACATCGGCAGGAATCTGGAATCCTTTCGGATAATAAGTAAAATTCCGGTCCTCAGAAGAAGCGATCACTTCAACTTCACCCCAAAGTTTAGCCTCAGCGATTGCTTTTTTAGACCAAACGCCGGTATTCACATAAGCCGCTTTTTTACCCAGGAAATTGTAAGGAATCATGCAGAACTGCATACTGGCACCACCACCCAAGAAAATAACAGAATAATTATCGGGGATATTCAACACTTCTTTGAACAGGGCGACAGTCTCATCATAAACAGCCTGAAAATCAGCTGAACGGTGAGATACTTCCAGAATAGACTGGCCACAATTCCCTAATTCCATCACAGCTTTTGCCGTATTTTCCAATGTCATATCCGGCAACTTACAAGGACCTGCGTTAAAAATATGTTTTCTCATTTTGTATAATAATTAAAGGTTTTAAATTTTAATTCAATTTTTCTTCAAACGTTACAAATATGCAAAATATACTGCGCAAAATATCATTTTATAAGAGAAATATTCGGATTTACTTATAATTTAAAATCACCTTAACAAATCGGTGCCGAATATACCTCAAAAAAGAAATCATTTAATCACTCTCTCTAAGAGAGACACTAATGAGGGTGTCCAAAAAGTATTTGGCACCCTCGATTTATTCGTATCCCTATTGGAGACTGAAATCAAATATCCGATTCTACAAGGGGGTATTTTGCCTTTTTGGACACCCTCATAGTTTTTCGGTATTTGAATTTCCGGTATCAGAAAAAAGGAGTTTTTACAATTTTTGCTTTCAACGCCTTATTTCTCACCCGGATAAATATTTCACTATCTAATTTATGGAAACCGCTTTTAACATATCCCGTACCGATAGATTTTCCGGTTAAAGGAGATACCGTTCCCGAACATACTACACCGATTTCATTTCCTTCGGCATCTTCGATAGGATATCCTTGCCGTGCAATTCCCCGGTCGATGATTTCAAAAGGTTTCATATAACGGGTCGGTTTATCTGCTTTCAATTTTTCATGGTATTCCCGCATGATAAAATCATTTCCGGGCACGAATTTAGTAATCCATCCCAAACCGGCTTCGATAGGCGAATGATCATCGTCGATTTCATGCCCATAGAGACAGAAACCGGCTTCCAGTCTCAAGGTATCGCGGGCACCCAATCCGATCGGTTGTATCCCGAATTCCGCTCCGGCTTCGAAAACGGCATTCCACAATTTCTCAGCATCTTTATTATAAGCATAAACTTCACAACCACCAGAACCGGTATAACCTGTCGTGGAGAAAATAACTTTATCGATCCCCGCAAACGGTATTTCTTTAAAAGTATAATACTCCATATCGACAACATTTTCCGAGGTCAGCTTCTGCATGGCTTTCAATGCCAAAGGCCCCTGGATAGCCAGCTGGCAAATATTGTCGGAAGCATTTTCCAGTTCGACGCCCGGTTTCATACCCAGTTCTGCGCCGTATTTTACCACCCAGTTCCAGTCTTTTTCGATATTAGCAGCATTAACTACCAGCAGGTATTTTTCAGCACTGAAACGATACACCAGCAAGTCGTCTACAATACCACCCTTATCATTGGGGAAACAACTATATTGTACTTTTCCGTCTATCAAAGCGGCCACATCATTTGTGGTTAATTTCTGAACCAATTCAAAAGCTTTCGGTCCTTTAATCCAAAATTCTCCCATATGGGAAACATCAAAAACTCCAAGTTTATTACGGACATTCAGATGCTCTTCTTTAATTCCTGTCGGATATTCGATGGGCATATTATATCCTGCAAACGGAGCCATACGTGCTCCCAAAGCTTCATGAAAATGGGTAAAAGGTGTTGTTTTCATTTTATTTTATTTATATCGTAAATTTAGTCGATTCACATTCATCCCGATCCGTCACCGCTTCCACACAAATCCACCTGTCATCTTCCCCGTCATAATTGCAAACGTTAGCATTTAAAAACATCACAAAGATATAATTTATATCTGTTCAGACTTCCTCTTTCGTCAAATTTTTATCCGGCCGGAATATGATTTTCTTATAAAAAAGATTTGGTTATTTATACTTTTTGTCCTATTTTCGACATTCTATAGGCAACCTAAGGAAACATAATTTATTTACATTCAAGAAAAACAACTAATCTAAACCAAAACGCATTATTAAAAATCAAAAAAATGATTACAAAATTAACTGAGCAGAAAGGATGCATCATTGCAGAATTTATCGATTTAAAGAGATTTACATTAGCAGTGACAGAAGAAGTTAAATCAGAATTAAAACCTATACTTTCGCAAGAAGGTAATAAAATGATTTTCGATTTTAAAAACATTGAATTTATAGACAGCAGTGGTATCGGCTGTATTATCTCATTAGTAAAAACAGCCAAAAGCAATCATTCTGAAATCAAATTGTGCAATATATCGTCAGAAGTCATGGACGTTCTGGAATTATTACACTTACCCATGATTCTCGATATCGAACCCGACTTGGCCAGTGCACTGACCAGTTTCTAAAAAAGCTCCCTACCCGGGGGCTTTTTTATCAGATTGAACTTTTTAACCCGAGAATTGCCTGTCAGGCAAATTTTCGATTGGCGAATCCAGAGTCCGACACCATAATAAACAGGGACTCCCGGTTCGCCAATTTATTTCTCCCCTCCAAAACGGAGCAGATTTCCAACCAGGCGATTTCAGTTGTATTTCAGAATTACTATATTTGTTTGTAGAAAAAATGAGTTTATGAAAGTTCTTGTTATAGAAGACGATCCGTCATTACGCGAAATTATTTGCCGTAGCCTCGAGAAAGAAAGGTATGTTACGGAGGAAGCTCCTGATTTTCAAACAGCGTTGGAAAAAACGGCCGATTATACTTACGATTGTATTCTGCTCGACATCATGTTACCGGACGGAAACGGGCTGGATCTGCTGGAAGAATTAAAAAAGGAAAATAAGAAAGAAAATATCATCATCATTTCGGCCAAAGATTCACTGGAGGACAAGGTCACCGGCCTGGATCTGGGTGCCGACGACTATTTACCCAAACCTTTCCATCTGGCCGAACTCATTGCCCGGGTCAAAAGTGTTATCCGTAGAAATCATCACGCCGGTGCCACTTATATCGAATACGGTAATATCCGGATCGACCCGGACCATTTCCAGGTATTTGTTGCAGGTACCCCCATCGAACTGAACCGAAAAGAATACGATATACTACTTTATTTTATCCAGCGTCCCGAAAGAGTAATCAATAAAATGACTCTGGCAGAATCGGTATGGGGAGATCACATCGATCAGGTGGATAATTTCGATTTTATTTATGCCCAGGTGAAAAACCTCCGCAAAAAACTGACCGAAGCGGGTGCAAACGCGGAGGTCAAAGCAGTCTATGGTTTTGGATATAAAATGTCACTTCAAGCCCTATGAAATTAATCTACCGCATCCTGATTCATCTGTCCCTGGCCCTACCGATCATTTTAGCGGCTTGGGGCATACTATTTTATATGGCTATTATGGATGAAGTCAACGATGAAGTAGACGATTCTCTGGAAGATTATTCAGAGGTACTGATCACCCGGGCCTTGGCAGGAGAACAATTACCTTCCCAATCTGACGGTAGTAATAATAGTTATTATCTGATTACAGTAACTGCAGATTATGCCGAGAAACAGAAACGGATCCGGTATTCCGACGAAATGGTCCACATCGAAGCCAAGGGAGAAACCGAGCCGGCACGGGTCCTAAGAACCATTTTCAAAGACAAAGACCGACAATATTACGAACTCACGGTCAGTACTCCGACGATCGAAAAGCAAGACTTACAGGAAGCTATTCTGAATTGGATGCTTCTCCTCTATTTTTCGCTTCTCCTGCTTATTCTTTTGGTGAATACCTGGGTTTACTACCGGAGTATGCGTCCCCTTTATGTGCTACTCAAATGGATGGACCAATATACGATCGGTAAAAGCCAGAGTCCTCCGGATTTGCAAACCAACATCACAGAGTTCCGGAAATTAAATGAAGCAGCCATTCAAACTCACCGACGTAACCAGGCGATCTATGAACAACAAAAACAATTCATCGGTAATGCTTCGCATGAATTGCAGACTCCTCTGGCAATCTGCCAAAACCGTCTGGAAATGATGGCAGAAAGCGAGTCACTTACAGAAGACCAACTGACCGAAATAGCCAAGATCCAACAGACCCTTACCTATATTATCCGACTGAATAAGTCTTTGCTTTTCCTCTCCAAAATAGAAAACGGCCAATTCCAGGAGAGTCAGGAAATTTGTCTGAACGATCTGATCAGCTCACAGCTCGAAGATTACCAGGAGATCTACGACTATAAAAACATCCAAGTCGAAGTGCATCAATCAGCCACTTTAACGGTGAATATGAACGAAACACTGGCAACCGCCCTAATCACAAACCTGCTCAAAAATGCTTTTATCCACAATAAATCACAAGGAAAAATCGACATCGAAATTCAGTCCGATCACCTTACCATTTGCAATACCGGTCACCCGGAAGCACTGGATGCCTCCCGTATATTCCATCGTTTCTATCAAGGCAAACATACCGGTGAAGGCTCCAGCGGCCTGGGCCTGTCTATTGCCGAATCGATCTGCAAATTATATCAGCTTCACATCCGATATTATTATACAGGAAAGCATTGTTTCCAGATCGATTTTCTCAATAAGTCGAAATAAAATTCATTTTTTTCCCGATTTCAAAATCTTTTCAGTTTTGGGTTCTACTTTTGAATTGTAAAACTTAAAATTTGAAAGCTATGAAACAAATCATTTTATTATTTGCCTGCCTGTTCGCTTTGCAGGGCTTAGCGAAAGCCGACGACGATAGAGCAATTACAGTCGATCAACTACCTCAAAAAGCTCAGGAATTTATCCAAAAGTATTTCCCTAAGAATGAAATTTCCCTGGCCAAAATGGAAAAAGACTTTTGGGAAAAGAAATATGAAGTTGTATTTGTCAACGGAGAAAAAGCTGAATTTCTGAAAGACGGCTCATGGGAAAAAGTCGACTGTAAATATTCTACAGTACCGACAGGAATCGTACCTCAAGCCATTAAAGACTACGTAAGCAAACACTACCCGGAAGCTAAAATTTTGAAAATTGAACGGGACAGTAAAACTTATGAAGTAAAATTGAACAATCAGCTTGAACTCGAATTCAACAAAGCATTTCAACTCATCGATATCGATAATTAATTAAAAATAAATAACTATGAACTTATACGCATTATTTTTCGGATTAGCCCTATTCGGCTTTTGCAGTTGCGACAATGATGATTCGGTAACCCCTGATCCTCAAGCCCGCCAAGCTTTTGAAAGTAAATATCCCAACGCCACACAAGTGGAATGGGAAAAGAAAAACAATTACCTGATAGCAGAATTCATCGACAATCAACTCGACGGGAAAGCCTGGTTCGATGCTACAGGCCGATGGTATATGACCGAAACCGAGTTGACCCACACCAGCCAACTGCCTGAGGACGTACAAAAAGCTTTGGCAAACAGTGAATATGCACAATGGTATATCGACGATATCGATCGTTTGGAGCGTAACGAAACCGAAACGATTTATGTCATCGAAGTGAAAAAAGACAAACAAGAATACGATCTCTATTATTCAGCCGACGGAATTTTGGTCAAAGTTCAGGCCGACCTAACCGATGACGATTACGAAAACTATCTTCCCGACGCCTCGGAATTACCGGCTTCGCTCCAGCAATTCATCAATGACAAATATCCGGCTTGCCGTATCATCGAAACTGAAACCGAACATAACCGTACAGAGGTAGATATCATACACGAAAACCGCAGCAAAGAAGTGATATTCGATGCCTCCGGCAATTGGCTGAATACCCATTACGATGTCCGCCAAAACGAAGTTGAAACCGCCGTAATGAATGCCTTGAAAACTTCGGCTTATGCCGATTATATCATCGACGATATTGAACGTTACGAAACGCCGGATCAAACCTATTACCTGTTCGAACTCGAAAAAGGAGCCAAAGAAATCGAAATAAAAATAGATCTGTCAGGGAAACTGCTTTAAACAGTGACAACGGGCAAAACGGACAAGGGTTTGAGATAGTTTCTGAAACCCTTGTAATCGTTTAAACCTATACCGCCGCAGCATAACAGATAAACTCCGGGGACGTATCGATGTGAAATCGGAATTCACCCACACTTTTAAAGTCCGCCGATATGAAAATGTTTCAAGGCATGTACAATACCTTCGTCGTCGACACCGGATGTAACGAAATCGGCGTGCCGCTGCACTTCTTCGGAAGCATTTCCCATAGCCACCCCTATTCCGGCATATTCCAACATAGGAATGTCATTTCCTCCATCCCCGAAAGCCATCGTCTCTTCGCGGGAAATTCCGAAATAAGCCAATATTTTTTCCATTCCGATACTCTTGTTTCCCCCAACCGGCACGACATCGGTAAACAACGGATTCCAGCGGGTAGCCTCACATTCCGGTAAGGCCTGCATAATCCGGTCTTCCTGTTGCTCTGAGAAAAACGCAATCAACTGAAAAACCCCTTCCCGGGTAGCCTCATGAATATCTTTCACTACCGGTTCCGGAAAATCCAGCATCCGGAATACCTCCCGGGTATGCTGATTATTATAGTTGATAAACATATCCTTCTCCCGGACAAAAATACAGGGGAAGGTCTCCTTCTCTTCCTGATACTTTATCAGATGTTCCAAGGCGATCTCCGGAATCATCCTCCGGTAAATGACCCGATCCCGTCCGATATAACAACAACTGCCATTCAGGGTCACATACCCGTCGAACTCCAGATCACCCAGATTATTAATTACTTGTAAATGCCGCCCGGTAGCTATAAATACTTTTATTCCCTGAGTCCTTAACTGCCGGATAGCTTGCCGGGTAGCTTCGGAAACCCGGTGAGTGTGAAAACTCACCAATGTTCCGTCTATATCAAAAAAAACTGCTTTTATCATCCTACACTCCTCTGCCTGTTCCCTGTTATTTTATATCACTGATTTTACAAACTTCAAGGAAAGATGCCCCGCGGACATGTCCGAAACTTCCTCCGATCACCAGGATCTGATCTTCAGGCTGGTAACCGTTCTGCAATAATACCTGTGGAATGTCCCGCATAAACTCATCCCTTGAATGGGGTTTTACGGAAAAATAAGGTCTCACCCCGAAAGAAAGAGCTAATTCGCGCATCACATGTTCGTCGTAACAACGGGCATATACAGGCAAACCGCCCCGAAAAGCCGACAGATAACGGGCTGTACGTCCGGAATTCGTATCTACCACAATCGCCTTGATGGGCAACATGGTAGTCATCCGGACAGCCACTCTGGCCAAAGCTGCTGTAATCTCATTATTAATACGAACTAAATTCCGGTTGGCATCGGGCGGTAAAATCGACTCATTGGCCTCAGCAACACGGCTCATCACTTTAACGGCTTCCAAAGGATAATCTCCATAAGCCGTCTCCCCACTCAGCATAATGGCATCCGTTCCACTGAAAACAGCATTGGCAATATCGCTCACCTCGGCCCGGGTCGGACGCGGATGGTCGATCATCGTGTGCAACATCTGGGTTGCGATGATCACCGGCTTTTTACTCTCGATACATTTATTGACGATATAGCGCTGAATCAGGGGTATCTTTTCAGCATCGATCTCGATAGCTAAATCCCCTCTGGCCACCATCACGCCATATACATGATCGAGAATCTCATCGATATGATTCACCCCTTCCTGATTTTCTATTTTTGCAATAATTTTGATGTTGCTATGCTGTTCATCCAAAATTTGCTGGATTTCCATCACATCCTGCTTATTTCTGACAAAAGAATGGGCGATGAAATCCAATTTATTATCCATAGCGAACTGAATAAATTTCCGGTCTTTATCACTTAACGACTCGAGATGCATGTTCACTCCCGGCACATTGATACTCTTCTTATCTTTTATCTCTCCCGGATTCGAAGCTTCCAATTCGAGACAGTTTTCTTTTTTATCCCGTACGATCAGCTCGACATCCCCGTCATCTACCAGAATTTTATCGCCGATCTGAACATCACGGACAAAATGTTCATAAGACACATGGATCAACTTTTCAGCCACCAAAGTCCGGTCACCCGTCATAAAAATAATTTCCCCCTTCCCGACACGGACAGGCACGACAATATCACAAGTTCTGACTTCGGGGCCTTTGGTATCGATCAACAAGGCGATCTGATCTGAGACAGCACGTACATTCCGTACCACTTTCATCGCTTCGTCGAGCGTCTGGTGAGCAGTATTCAACCGAACCACATTCATCCCGGCTTCATACAACTCTCTTAAAAAGCCTATTTCGCATCTTTTATCCGAAATGGTTGCGACAATCTTTGTTCTTTTCATTTAGTAATTTATTTATCCCGTTATATTTTTATATACGCAATCCGTCCTTTTCCGTATACATTATTTTTCATTAATCAAAGCCAATAAGGCTAATTCATAAGATTTCAGTCCGAACCCCATGATCACGCCCCGGCAAACAGCTGTCAGATAAGAAACATGCCGGAAAGCCTCCCGCCGGGCTGTATTGGAAATATGTACCTCGACCACCGGAGCTTTAACCGCAGCAATCGCATCGGCTAAAGCGATCGAAGTATGGGTATAGGCACCTGCATTCAAAATAATCCCGTCGTAACTGAAACCTACCTCGTGGATCTTATCGATCAGTTCCCCCTCTACATTGGATTGAAAACAGGAAATATCCACCGACGGATATTTATTTTTTAACTGACGAAAATAATCTGTAAATGTTTCTTTTCCATACACCTCCGGTTCCCGCACTCCCAGTAAATTCAAATTGGGGCCATTAAGTAATAATATCTGCATTTTCTCCGTATTTGTGATCTAAACTTATTCTACAAAATTACTCATTTTTCTAACTTTTACGTCGGTATTTCAAAATTTCTAATATCAAATTCCTACTTTTTTACTATATTTGTTCAAAATCTCAAATCCATAATAATCAACTTTTTACACAAATGTATTTGTTAATTATTTTACTTTACATAGTTAAATTCAGAAAAATATAAATCGAATAAAAAAAAAAGATATACCTTTAGGCATTAATTAAAAATATACTGTGTGATAAGGTGGACTTTTGTTTAATTATTAATACATATAAATTTGACAACAATGACTTGGGAAGATGCTATTGAAAGTTACAAAACTTATCTGATTTTAGAAAAATCACTTTCATCGAATTCAGTAGAAGCTTACTTAAACGACATTAAGAAGCTGGCAAAGTATTGCGCTGACAAACATCACGTTACAACGCCTGATGCGATATCCTACGACCATCTGAAAGATTATTTGATGTTTATAAACGAAGTTGGAGTTACCAATCGTACACAAGCGAGATGTATTTCCAGTATTCGTTCATTTTATAAATTTTTAGTATTCGACGGACAGTTGGAAAACAATCCGACCAAATTACTCGAAGCTCCGAAAATCGGACGGAAATTACCGAACATCCTGACAACCGAAGAAATCGACGCCATGTTGAATTCTGTAGAGATGTACAAACCGGAAGCCCAGCGTAATAAAGCCATTATCGAAATGCTTTATTCCTGCGGATTACGCGTTTCAGAGCTGATCAGTATAAAATTATCCAACATCAATTTCCGTCAGGGAGTTGTGAAAATCGAAGGGAAAGGGAACAAAGAACGGATGATTCCACTGAGCAAAAATGCAAAACAGGAAATCAAACAATATATGAAAGTATACCGCGATTACCTGGAAATTGAAAAAGGATACGAAGATGTTTTATTCCTGAACAAACGGGGAACTGCTCTTTCGAGAGTAATGGTGTTCAATATTATCAAACACCTGGCTACCCGTGCCGGAATCAAGAAAAATGTGTCTCCTCATACTTTCCGTCATTCTTTTGCTTCTCATTTGGTGAGTGGAGGAGCAGACCTGAGAGCGGTACAAGATATGTTGGGACATGAATCCATCCTGACAACAGAAATTTATACCCATCTCGACGATCATTATCTGAAAGATACAATTAATAAATTTCACCCGCGTTCCAAAGGGAATGAGGAAGAAACGAAATAATAAATAAAAAAAGAGCGTGAACAACGCTCTTTTTTTTATCTTCGCGGCAAAATAAAATACGATGGAAAATAATGAGGAAATACTAAAGAAAATCAGCAGCGGAGATCCCGAAGCAATCGCAGAAGCTGTCGATACCGTAAAGGAAAACGGCGACCTGGTTATTGCCGGTAAATTACTGGACATCCTGTCCCAGCCTCTCGCACCGTCGACAATCACTATCATCGCCAATTTGCTGGCCGATATTAAAGATAATCAGTTCAAAGACCTGTTAATCCAAAAACTGGAACAGACTTCCGAAGGAACGCTCAAGAAGGAATTACTTCGGATTGTCTGGGAATCTTCATTGGACTACTCCTCCTATTTAGATCATTTTTTACAAATCTTGCAGGAGGACGATTTTACTGTAGCTTTCGAAGCTTCCACAGTGATTGAAAATCTGGTTCCTCACCTGATGCCAGAACAACGGACAAAATTAACCGACATACTGCAAATATTTCCCGAAGACAAAAAGTTTTTAGCTGAAAATATACTGGAAGAACTCAGTTATCAGGAGTGAGCCACCACCTTTTTACGACCTCTACTTTTTCTTCCATAGGCATCCCGGATTCCAACCAATGGATATCGAATCCATCGCGTTCCATTTTCCGGAACCAGGTCATTTGCCGTTTAGCAAACTGATGAATGGCCACGTTCAATTGTTGCACCATTTCCTCATAGCCCAACTGTCCGGTCAGGTACAGCGTCAGGTATTTATATTCCAAACCGTAATAAATCAAATCTTCGGGCTTCACACCACTTTGCAAAATCCGTTCCACCTCCTCCACCATGCCCTGCTGCAAACGGGCATGTAATCGCTGCGTGATACGCTCACGCCTCACCTCCCGGCTCACGTCTACCCCGACAACCAAAGGATGGATCTGAGGAAAGTCTTTCTCCTCATAAGGATGTGTCTTATAATATTCTTCAATTTCTATCGCCCGGATGGCCCGTTTAGGTGTATCTATCTCTGTCGTATTATGCAATTTCTTATATGTCGCCAAACGAGCGGCCAATTCCGGCAAAGACAGTCCGGCCAATGAAGCCCGCAAATCCTCGTCGACCGGTACAGCCAATAACTTATACCCTTTCAACACAGCCTCCACATACAAGCCACTTCCACCGCATAACACAGGCAAAACACCCCGCTGCCTGCAATCTTCCCAAACCTTCACAAAGTCCGACTGATATTCAAAGACATTATATTTATACCCAGCCTCCACAATATCGATCAAATGGTAAGGAATTTTTTTCCCCTCCCATACATACTCATCCAGATCCTTACCGGTCCCGATATCCATCCCCCGATATACTTGCCGGGAATCGGCACTGATGATCTCTCCGCCGAATGCAGCAGCCAAACGAACAGCCAAATTCGTCTTTCCACTCGCAGTCGGTCCGACGATACACAACAAATCAAACATTTTATCTTCGATTACGTATTACCCAGGCAAAGGTAGTGAAAATATAAATGATAAATTAATTACAAGCCAAAAGGAGTTAAATACGGAGTAAAAAAACTATATTTGTAAAAGATGGAAATTTCCATTCGGATAAGGGAAAAGTTAAGAAAAGGATTGATTACAGTATGTCTGTTTTACTGCGGTTTTCATTCCGCTCTCTTAGGTCAATCTTTATCCAGAAGCAAACAAAACAATAATATGGTAACGAGTCGGCACTATTCTTCGGCCTTTGCAGGTCCGCAAAATAAAGTCGTATCCTCCTTTTCTTTCGGAGAATACGACTTCCGGGATACTCTCCCGGGTAAAAACTATACCATACAATTATTCACGTCGTTCGATACACCGGCAGATCCGATTCTAACAGAAAGCAACAAAATAAAGATCATCCGGATGGGTGAATTATACCGGTATATTTTCTCTCAATACCATGCACTGGACACTGCCCGTCAAGCGTTAATCCCTATTCGCCGATTATACCCACAAGCCTGCATCCGGGAATACCAGGAAGGAAAATTAGGCCCTATTATAGATATGAATATTGACCATAGAATAAATGACAAAACTTATGATGCAAGATGAAAACATTCTGATCCGGGCACTCGAACCCGAAGATTTGGAGTACCTCTACAAGTGGGAAAACGATATGGACCTTTGGGATGTCAGTGACACCCTGACCCCATTCTCTCATTTCACACTGAAAAAATACATTGAAAATGCCCATGTAGACATTTATACCAGCAAGCAATTGCGGCTGATGATTACACGTGTCGATACCCAAGAGCCCATCGGACTGATCGACCTGTACGATTTCGACCCTTATCACCAGCGGGCCGGCCTGGGAATCATGATTCACAATATGGAAAACCGCAAACAAGGCTATGCCAGCTCGGCGATTAAGCTCATGCTGGATTATTGTTTCGAAACCCTGGGCTTGAATCAGGTATACAGTAGTGTGCCCAGTTGTAACGTGGCCAGTCTGAAACTCTTCGAAGCCACGGGCTTTACCCAAACCGGTTACCGGAAACAATGGTTAAAAAGGGGTAATGAATGGGAAGATGTCATTTACTTCCAGCAACTTGCCTCTACCTGGAATAACAACTAAATAATCTCTCATACGCTATAAACCTTTGTTCGGATAGATTGTCTTATATAATATAAAACCAATTTTTATAGAAAACATTTATTGAACTAAAAAAGCGATTATGAAAAAGTTAGTATTCTTAGCCACCACATTATTGATGTTCCTGGCCATAACAGTAAATGCCCAACAAAGGGGCCCGCGTGAACGAATGACTCCGGAACAGCAAGCGACCCGGACGGTCGAACGCCTGACCACCGAATTAAAGTTGACAGACAAACAACAGGCAGACCTGAAAAAATGGTATACCGAATCGTTCAAAAAGCGTGAAGAAGCCATGCAGAAAAACCGGGATAACCGTGAAGCCATGCGTGATCAAATGAAAAAAGACCGTGAAGCTGCAGACGCCGAACTAAAAAAAGTATTGACCGAAGAGCAATATAAAACCTACAAAGCCAACGAAGAAAAACGCATGAAAGAGTGGCAACAAAGAGGTCGTCAAGGTGGCGGACACCCTCAACGATAAAATAATTGATAACCTGAAAGCAACAACTTTCAGGTTATTTTTTATCCTAGCCCTATCCCCTGTTCATTCCAGCCCGAATTGACAAGCTCTTCATCCATACACACGCATAGACTTTGTTCCATCCAATCGACCATAACAACATAAAGAATATCTTAATTAAAGCCTTTATAGTTTACTTTCGTCCTGCCTCCCGACCTAAGTTCCTACTTCTGGTTATATCATCAAATCTTTCACACTCCCCACGATACATCATCCAACAACTTACCACAATTTCCTACAACAGCTCCAAGAGAGTAGTCCGACTTTCTGCATCGAACAATTCCAAAGGGAAATCCTCCATACGAGCATATTAACAATCAATGTATTGTACATGTCATAAGCCATCACTTACCGATACAACATGTTAGACCAATTGATTACCAATAGTTTGAAACTTAAATGGTATAAAAGTCTGATTTTGCCCCTTTTTCTGCGCTGAACTTTTGCAAAGATAATGCGTTTTTTCGGTACAAAGAAAACAAATGAAAAGACTTTGATAAAAAAGGCGATTTTGGGTGTAATTTTGTAAGTCTTTCAATGATATTTACGAAAGATGTTGTAGGGTGCTTCATCTGTTATTATGTTGTGATTATACCGCAGATTATTTCTCCAAGATTGAATACGAAGTGACTTATACCGATTGCTGGCGAAAAGAAAAATCAGTCGGGTAAATCTTCCTTTTCCCTCTGTTTGACTTAACTTTATTGCCCGTGTATATAATAACGGTCATTAAAGTCAAGTTGAGTATCTTTTTCTTTTGGTAGGCAAATAATTATACCATTCGTTGGCTATTTCAAAACATATTACTACTTTTGTATTGTAAATATCAATATAGTGAATATAATGGCGATATATAGTATTTAATTATCAGTATAATGATATATAAATATGAAAGATTTGTTTGAATACTCCACTCCCGAACTGGTACGCATGTTGGGTACTCGTTTTAAGGAATATAGAATGCGGTGCAATCTGACACAAAAAGAAGTGTCGGAACTTTCAGGTGTCGGACTGACTACCATACACAAGTTTGAAAATGGTACGGCAGGCAATCTTTCATTGTCAACATTTATTCTCTTGTTGAAGGTGGTAGGTCAGATTAATTCTTTAGACGATATTTTGCCGGAATTGCCCGAATCGCCTTATCTTATGCGTGAAAATGAGAAAAAAGCGCAACGAATCAGACACTCTAAATAAGACATACAGATATGATGAAGTCGTTAAAAATAATACTTTGGGAAGAAGAAATTGGTCGCTTGGCTTGGGATGAACGCCGACATCTTTCTTATTTCACATATAATCCCGATTTTATCAGAAAAGGATTGAATATATCCCCTTTGGTTGCACCTGTTGACGGTACCAGAGGGCTGTTGCCTGTTTGGGGTGAAGATGCCAAGATTTACCAGAAGCTTCCGGCATTTGTCGCAGATTCATTGCCTGATGCCTGGGGTAACCAATTGTTTGATTTATGGCGTCAACAGCAAAAAATATCCAATTCAGAGATAAATCCGTTGGATAAGCTCTCGTTTATTGGCAGACGAGGAATGGGAGCGTTAGAATTTATTCCGGAAACTAACAGGGAGCGAAGAACAGAAAAAATAGATGTTAAGTCGTTGGCAGATTTGGCAGAACGCATTTTTGTAGAAAGGGAGAATGCCCGTATTATGCCGGAGGAGTCCATAACCATGCAATCTTTGTTGACTGTAGGTACATCCGCTGGGGGGCGTCAGCCGAAAGCGATTATTGCGATAAACAGAGAAACAGGAGAGATACGAAGCGGTCAAATTGCAGCTTTGGAAGGATATGACTATTATCTTCTCAAATTTGGTAACTCCGAATATTGTTCGGCAGAATTAGAAATGACTTATTATAAGTTGGCAACTATGGCAGGTATCAATATGATGCCGTCAATGTTATATTCAGTGGATGGAAACAATCATTTTTTAACCAGACGGTTTGATCGTAATGGTGGAAAAAAGATTCATACACAGACTTTGGCTGCCATATATCCCGATGCAGAGAGTTATGAGCAATTGACTTCTGTTTGCCGCAAACTCCATCTACCGGATGCAGATTGTCAGGAAGTATTCCGAAGAATGGTCTTCAATATTCTGTCGAATAACACAGACGACCATAACAAGAACTTTTCATTTATTATGAATGAAGATGGTGCCTGGCGTCTTGCTCCTGCATACGATATTACCTACATCATTGACAGGGGCGGCTATTTGCCGAACAAGGAGCATTGCATGTATATTCGAGCCAAACTGTATGACATCACACGCTCGGATGTTATTGAATTTGCCCGTGATAACGGAATTCGTCGCCCCGATGCTATCATCAAAGATGTTGTTTCTTCATTGAAGCAATTCCGTACAATAGCAATAGAGAATGGTGTGTCAGAATCATGGATAGGCAGAGTAGAGTCAACTATCGCCAACCACCTGAAGGTATGGGGCGAATGGGAGTGCGAAGCCGAAGATACTGCAATGGAAATCAACGGACACACCATCAGCAATATGCATGTTGAGCAAACTTATAAAGGGAATTACCATCTGCTGGCAAGCATTGATGGCGTAGAAAGAAAATTTGTGATAAATAAAAAGAATGCAGACTTTGCCTATATAGAACAAATTGGTTTGGCAAATCTTACGACTGAGTATTTGAAAACTCTGGTGGAAAAATGTTTTAATCTGTAAGGTTAAGTTATGCTGACCAAAAGAAAACCCCTTTACAATGAGGATGCTGGGTGATTATTACGATGTTTGCGTTACGATAATTATGTAATGGTAAAAATCAGTATTTTCAGTTATTCGAAAAATTCAAATAACTGAAAATACTCTATCACAACATATCATATAATATGCAAAACCGAGCTGTTTTGTTTACTATATGATACATTGATGTCTTAAGGCATATCAACCAAGACAATATTTGCTACAAGACAAGGAACTTGCCCGGATCAAAACCGTTGGCGATATGTTCGTTTTCAAAAACATACCCCATCTGATTGCAAACGACCTTTGTTCCGTTTATCTCAGCATCAATGTTGGTATGCGAATGCCCATAAATCCATGCGTCAATGCGACTGTCGGCAATAAGCCTACTCAATTCAGTTGCAAAAGCACTATTCAGCACAGAACCCTTATGGTGAGGGGCGACGACCTCCAATGTTGGAAGATGATGAGTCACCGCCACAATGTGTTTCGCAGTACTTTCTGCCAGACTTTGTTTGATAAAATCCAAACAGAAACTGTGCATCTTATTGAATTCCTCTGTCTGGAGCAATTTGCTATTATACATTATCTGCCGAAAATCGTTCATACCTTTCCATACAAAATACTCGTCAGATGGAGAAATCTGAGACCACAAAGTGCTCATGATGAAATCGGTATCATCAATCCGCACTACCTTATCCTGATAATATCCTACATTCTTCTTGAACATCCAATTCCATTGCAATCCCTTGTCCATCACATCACAATAATTGTAATACTCATGGTTCCCGGGCACAATGAGCACCTGCCGATAATTTGCAGATGCCCACTTCCAGAAATTGCTCAAAGGAGCAACCTTGTTTTTCAAATAGAATATATCTCCGGCTAGCACCAGAATATCACCTGTTACAGGTAATTCATTATGTTTCATCCACCTGCTGTTATCGCTGAACTCCAAATGCAGGTCGTTCATGTATTGTATCTTCATATCACCGTCCTCCTTTTTCTATTTGTTTGGTAATAATTCTTTTAACCTGTTCAAATGAAACGGGTGTAAAGTTGTTGTTATCAACTCCGACATCGTATTGTGTCGGATAGAGATATTGAAGCCGGGCAGCGTCAAGTCCGGTGTTGTTCTTTCTTGTGTGAACATGCCCGAACAGTTGCCACACATCCTTGTATCCACCATCAAAGCATAAAAAGGGATAATGATTCAGATATATCCTCTGCTTGCCGATTTCTATGTGCATCTGCATTGCTACATGCTCAAATCTATCAATGTAGCCTTGGCGTATATTTTTCAAATCGTGATTACCCATAATCAGATATATCTTTCCGTTCAACCTGTCAAGGATTTTAGTCCATTCGGCCGAACCGCCAAGACAGAAATCGCCCAAATGAAAGATGGTGTCATCCTGCCCGACTGTATTGTTCCAATTAGAGATTATAGTCTCATTCATCACTTCCACATCCTTGAACGGTCTGTTACAGAAACGAATGATATTTCCATGATAAAAATGGGTGTCAGATGTAAAGAACACCTTGCTGCCGTCAAATTTGTAGTTCATTTTCTTCTCAATTTATGTGCATCACTGCACGTTAATAATCCGGTTACTAACAGCCCATCAGACGGAAATGTCAGAGGAGCATCACAAAGGCAACTGTCACAAATGGGCATAACAAAAAAAGTTGGAAAGTTTGGTAAGGACTCTCCAACTATTCAGTTTCTATTCTCTCAAAGTACAATAAAGTACTTGCTATGTTCGCTGGAAAGTATTTACTCTACGAGGTTCAATGCATGAAACATGAACACTTGACACGGATTCTGTGCGTTTATTGCTCAGAATTGCGGTTGTTGGTAATATGTTCATTCTGTTTCTTTGCATCGTTAATGTTTATATTGTCTCAAAAGCTGTGCAAAATTAGTAAATAAATCCCAATCACACACCATTTTACATTAAATTCTTTTGCCATACGGAAAATACTTGGCTCAAAATTTTGTGTTATGCTGTAAAAACATTATGTTTGCATAGCATAATAAAATCGTAATATGAACTTCGTTGATAGAATAGAAGAAACAGCACGACTGAGGGATGCTCTTTCAAGAGAGAAGTCCTCGTTGGTCGTAGTGTACGGTCGCAGGCGGTTGGGTAAGTCAACACTTATCAAAAGGGTCTTGTCGGACAGTGATGTATATTTCCTTGCCGACCGTTCCGAAGGGCAACATCAAAGAATTTTGCTCGCAAAGGTGGTAGCACAAGTATTTCCTGATTTTGATAAGCTGACTTATCCGGATTGGGAGTCTCTGTTTCGTGCGCTCAATTATCGCACAGACAAGCGTTTCACGTTATGTTTGGATGAATTTCCATATCTTGTGGAGCAATCCCCGGAACTGCCGTCAGTGTTGCAGAAACTTGTTGATGAGAAGCAATTGAAGTATAATCTTGTACTTTGTGGTTCATCACAGAATATGATGTATGGACTGTTTCTTGATTCTACTGCACCTCTCTATGGCCGTGCTGATGAGATAATGAGACTTGCGCCGATACGTTTGCCGTATATTCAGGAGGCTTTGAACCTTGATGCTGTGGGTGCCGTTGAAGAGTATGCCGTATGGGGCGGTGTACCTCGTTATTGGGAACTAAGAGAAAACAGGAACTCACTTTCCGATGCGTTGTGGCACAATATCCTTTCGATAAATGGGACTCTTTACGAGGAACCGATAAAACTGTTTCAGGATGATGTGAAGGATATTGTCAAGACTTCTACAATCATGTCCTATATCGGCTCCGGTGCAAACCGGCTTTCTGAGATTGCTGCCAGATGTAATGAGCCTGCAACTAATCTGTCACGTCCGTTGAAGAAACTTATTGACCTCGGATTTTTAGAGAAAGATGTTCCGTTCGGAATTGACGAAAAGAATGCGAAAAAGAGCCTATATAAGATTGCAGACCCATTTATGGCATTCTACTATCAGTTTGTCGTACCAAACCGTTCGTTCATTGAGCTTGGTCGTCGTTTGCCATTAGAACAGGCTTTGGCAGTCCATTTCCCGGAGTATGTGAGTATGCATTGGGAAAAACTATGCAGGGACGCTGTAACGGGAAATATGGTCAATGGAATTGTTTACGGTAAGGCAAAACGCTGGTGGGGACCGGTTCTCAATGAGAGGAAAGAACCGGAACAAATCGAAATTGACGTGATGGCCGAGTCGCTGGATAAAAAATATTTGTTAGTTGGCGAATGCAAATGGACAAACCAGGAGAATGGCAAACAACTTACAGCCGAGCTTCTCCGTAAAGCCAACCTGCTGCCATTTACCAAGAATTACAATATTCTCCCGGTATTATTTCTTAAGAATGCACCGAAAGATGATGTAAGGAATACGATGTTGCCGGAAAGTGTTGTTGAGTTGATGAAATGAATTGACAAAATTAAAGAACTATGAGCGGAGGATATTTTGATAGGAGCACATACGCAATGCGTGAGATTGCCAATACTATTGAGCGCGATATTGCGAGGGCATTGAAACCTAAACCTGAGAAAATTCAAGAGGACTATTGGACTATTTACGAGAAAGATTGCTTTGGCTCATACCATAGTCATAAAGATTTCATGAGTTTTGGGAGCTATGAAGATGCGGAGTCTTTTCTTCTGAGAGATAAAACCATTGTCAAGGCGGAACAAAAATACGCAGACCGACGATTCTTTGATGATGGGGTGATTTTCCAATCGAAAAAGCGATATATGTCAGATGTTCCTGATGACGAACAGATTCCGGTATTGTACTCAATCCATCATTGTTATTATGACCATTATCCGTATAATGCTGATGTATTGGAACTATCGAATGAGACGATTGATGCGATGAAGGAGGCATATCGGCAAATTCGTATAGCAGAGATATATGCTACTCGTGTAGATTGGATGATGAGTGGTGATGATAGCGAAGAGAGTTTCCGTGAACGCATCAAGGAAGATTTGGAAGAGTTTGAAAAGGAATATGCCACTAAAGACTGGACTTTTTCAGATGACAATGATGAATAAAAGAACATGTCAATCAAGTGGTTGGTATGGTGTAATGACTAATCATTGCGCTTTGAATAATATATGGAAGTAGGGAACTATCCGAAAAACTGGGATAGTTCAGTCGGAAATTCAAGAAAAATTAGCATGGATGATAATTAGTCTATGTACCCATCCTGTCCCAAAAAACCACTCAGTCTTATTCCAAATCAATATAACAGACTATTTGCTTGGCGATGTTCACAAATTTGTTTATTTTTGCACATAAATGTAGATGTAAATTCAATGGAAAAGAAAGAGTATAGAAATCGCATTCGGGTTATTTTAGCCGAGAAGATGATTACAAACACCTATTTGGCAGAACAGCTTGGCGTGTCGAAAATGACAATAAGTCGCTGGTGTACCAATACCACACAGCCAAGTGCACCGCAATTGATTGAGATTTCTCAGATATTGCAGTGTGATTTGAAAGATTTATATGAAATGGTAAAGTAGTCTGAGAAAGGAAATGATGAAAAAAAAATATACATTCATAGACCTGTTTGCTGGTATCGGTGGATTTCATACAGCAATGCATTATGTTGGTGGTAAGTGCGTTTTTGCCAGTGAATGGGATAAAAATGCTCGTTTGTCATATGAAGCAAACTATAAAAATATTGAGCCTAAGCTTTTCAAAAAAGACAAGGATGGAAAATATCTTTATTTTAATGAAGGAATTCCTGTCCACACTTTCGATTTGGATATACCGGACAATAAGCGTATATAAACAATCTCACAACGACAATATACTTGAAAGCAAGGAATATCAGTCCGAAAGCAGAGGACGAAAACAGAAGCACAACACTCTACTGGATGTGATAATAGCCCTAAGGGATTTCAACAGAAACAATCAGAACTATTTTACATTCGTGGCCAAGAACGTTCATTCCGGTTATAACAAAATCAACTGGAACAAGACCATAACTTCATCGCAAGCCATCATACAAAGAGGAAGTCCTGTTTACATCGAGCCGGTAAACAGGAAGAAAATGGTGAATTTTGACGAGGAGCTGCTTGTCATATATTTCTCCATTTTGAATTACATTCGAGAGACGCATGGATTCTCCTTTGAAATCAATATCCAATATCCGCTTATCAGTTGTGACAAGTTGAAGAAGTCCTATATTGACAGGAATCTTGGATGCCGAAGACTGAAACAAATCAAGTACAAATATTTCTCGGACAAGGCTCTTCGGATATGGGATTTGTGTTACGCTTTCTTTGACAGGGAGTATAAGATTGCGATGAACAGGCAGTCGGAGGACTATTTGCTGGCAAAAGATTTCGAGCACATTTTTGAAGTCATGATTGACACTCTGGTAAGTGGTAATGACAAGCAAAACCTGCCAAAAGAACTGACGGAACAAAGAGACGGCAAGCTGGTTGACCACATGTTTGTCGGGCAAGGGCTTATCGAGCAGTCTGATTTGACTTCCGAACTCACTTATTACATTGGAGACAGCAAGTATTACAAACGTTCCAAGAATGACAGAACACAACTTGGCGACAAATCGATATACAAGCAATACACATACGCCAGAAATGTCATTCAGTGGAATATGAATCTGTTTTTGGACGGTGACGGTAACGGAGCGCATCCTCAGTTAAGGGATGCATTGACTGAAGGATATAATCCTATCCCCAATTTCTTTATCAGTGCCCGGATTCCTAACAAAAAGACTGGCGGAGGCAAATTTCTGTCCTTTGATGATAAGGAGTTGAAAGCGCAGGATGGTGGAGTACAGTTGAACCGCCAATTTGAAAATCGTCTGTTTGACAGGGATACGCTGTTGTTGTGCCACTATGATGTAAACTTTTTGTACATCGTATCGTTGTATGGTCGCAACAATAAGAGTGCACAAGCAGCATGGCGAGAGTATGTTCGCAAAGAATTCAGAAATAAGATTCAAGGTACTCTAAATCGACTCTACACATTCAGAACTCTGCAGCCACGTGATAGCATGGATTGCTATCAGTTCATTCAGGATAATTTCCAACGGCTGAACGGCAAATTGTATCGTCCGAAGAGTGACAGTAATTATCTGATTCTTGCTCTGATGAAGGATGAAGATTCCGATATATGGAACTCTCTCAAAATAAAATCAGCAACGATAAAAAGGGAAACGGCTCAAAGTAAAGAGCTTTTGGAAACTTTACAGACACATTTCTATGTCAGTGATCCGTTTGAACTTGAAACGGAGTTTCATATCGATAGCATTGACAATGTCGGAACTTTGGAACAACAACCGAAACAGGAGTTTAGGAATATCCTTACTGGATTGGTACGGAGAACCGATGCAGATTATTCAGATTTTGACAGTCATATCGCAAAGACATATACTATGGAGAAGATACCTACATCTATCAATGTGTTGGATATCAGGTATTTCCTGCCTATGGTTGGTGGAGAGATTGATGGTTATTATAAAGTTGAGAAAGTATATTTGGGCACTAAGAACGGAAATCTATGCCTAAAGTTAAATTTGTCCTCCTTTATTTCATTGGGCAGCAGTCGAACTCCCATATATCGCATAAAAATGCAGCCGGGAGAATTGATTTCCAATGATTTGATGGTGGAATTATACGAACAAAGGATTTAAAATTAATGTAGAATATGAGAATAAAAGAAATAAAACTCCGACATTTTAAACGTTTTACAGATCTTACCATTTGTGGTATTCCCGAAACAGCAAAACTTGTTGTTTTAGTCGGGCCGAATGGGTGTGGAAAAACATCGATTTTTGAAGCATTCAATCATTGGTATCGTTATCGAGGGTTTAGACACGGAAGTGATGGTGCATATTATCTAAAAACAGGTGAGATAACTACCGAATTCGAAAGTAACTGGCTGTATGATGTGGTTAATGTGACGACATATGATTGCCCATTAACGAATCAATCAGAAATCCACGGTAAGTTTTATTTCAGAACTGCTCATCGAAATGAACCTGATTTTATAACTCAAAGTTTATCAAGACAGAATAATCCGATTGATAATATTAGGTTTAATACCCTCATGGAAACAGAGACAACTGTTTCCGAGAACTATCAGCGCATAGTGTCTCTAACATTGTCAAATGTGTATGATACTTCATTTGATAACGAATCTGTAAAAACTTTAAGAGAAAGAATAATTGGTCGTGTTAGAAATTCAGTCAAAAATGTATTCGAAGATTTAGAGTTATCTTCCATTGGTGATCCGTTAAGCAATGGAAGTTTCTTTTTTACCAAAGGAACAGCCCAAAATTTCCATTATAAGAATCTTTCTGCTGGCGAGAAAGCTGCATTTGATTTAATTCTTGATATAATTATTAAATCAGAATATTTTGACAATACTATATATTGCATAGACGAACCGGAAGTACATATGCATACTGCTCTTCAAGCTAAATTATTGAACGAACTCTATCAACTTATTTCCGAAAGATCACAATTATGGATTGCCACTCATTCTATTGGGATGCTTAATAAAGCAAAAGAATTAGAAGAAGAAGCACCTGGTAGTGTATGCTTCTTATGTTTCGATGAACTTAATCCAGACACTCAGATTGTCTTAACTCCAACAACTGTCAACACTGTAATTTGGAATAAATTTCTTGAATTGTCCTTTGGCGATTTTGCCAAAATTATCGCTCCCTCTCAAATCGTTTTTTGTGAAGGTACAAAAAGAGGACGCAAATACAAAGACTTTGATGCTCAGATATATACAAAAATCTTTTTTTCATCCTATCCTGATACCTCTTTTATCTCAATTGGTTCATGTAGTGAAATAGAAGATGAGAACAACTTAAGTATGCGGATTATATCCCAAGCTTTAAAAAACTCAAAAATAATCAAACTTGTAGATCGTGATGATAAAAGTGATCAAGAAGTTGAAGAGTGTAATGCGAAAGGCATAAAAGTTCTATGCAGACGCCACATAGAATGTTTTTTATATGATGACGAGATTATAACTAAGTTATGTATGTCGTTAGGGAAACAGGATAAAGTTGAAGAATGCTTGGCTGCAAAACAATCAGAACTTAGTGACAGTATAAATCGAGGAAATCCTATTGACGACGTAAAATCGGCAGGAGGGCCAATATATGTTGCTTTAAAACGTATTCTTGGGCTATCACAGTGCGGGAATACTCAGGAGCCTTTCATGCGAGATACTTTAGCTCCGTTAATAACTCCTGATACCAACGTATTCAAAGAATTAGAACATGCTATTTTTGCATAATGATACTAGGGAGTAACAAACAACGTTGGCATGATGAATATCCCCAATAAGATATTTTTAAGTAGTGCTGAAATTCCTTTAATAAAAGGAAGGATATTAAAGAAAACATCGACGAATGAATATGGAAGATAGTAAAGATATTCAAGAAATAAAATTGAAGGTAAAAAAATACCTCGAATTGGAAAATGTTAGTGTTTTAGCAGGAGCTGGGACAAGTTTTCATTTGGGTGCTCCCATCATAAGAACTCTTCCAGAAGATTTAAAGGCGTCTTGTGCTTCTGAAATAACTAAATATTTTGGTGAAGATGCAAATATTCCATCATATGAAGATTTGTTTAATTGTCTTCAAGCGGATAGGTTTCTCCGAGAACAAAAACATGTGTGCGCCTGTGATATAAACAATAAAATTGTCGAAATGCAAAAATGGCTTTTCGATAAATGCGATACAAATAAAACAGAGCTCAATGATAATTATAAATGTGATGAAAATTTGCAAGCTAACAGATATTATTATCACGAAAAATTTATAAAGAAATTACTTCAAAGGCCTAATAATTTGCGACGGGCAAATCTGTTTACTACAAATTATGATATGGCTTTTGATTACGCATTAGACAATTTGGGTGTCCATTATATAAATGGATTCATGGGCGTTCATAATCGTTGTTTCAGACCGGAAGTATATGATTATGATATTTACTATCCTGGACAAAGTGTTTCTGGAAAGGTTCATCGTGCAGAAAAAGTTTTGAGATATTATAAAATGCATGGCTCATTATCGTGGGTTTCCTCAAAGCCTACTCCATCAAACGTCTATGGGATAAATGAGGTAACTATGAATGGAAGATTTGAACCATCTATTGACAAACAGATTATTATATATCCATGTGTTAGCAAAAAGACATTTACGTTAGATTTGCCATATTCTGAATTGTTTCGTCAATTTTCACAAGCAATTATACAACCTCAATCTGTTTTGTTTTGTTTAGGTTATTCGTTCTATGATGAACATATAAATGATATAATATACCAAGCATTGTCAATACCGTCATTTACACTTATCATAGCTAATTATATTACAAATCCTGAAATACAAAAATTGAAGTGTTTAGATGACCCGAGAATAATAATTTTGGATGAAACAGATTCTGAACAATCAACTTTTGTAGGGTTCGTAAAAAACATAATGCCGGATTTGTACGAGGAAAATGAACAAATGATTGTCGTTGATACATTAAATAAATTATACCCTCAAGTCGAAAGAAAAGAAAAGGAAGCATAGACAATGAACTATATAAACCAAAATAGAATAATTGGCAGAGTTTTATCTGTTGATAACTTCAGAGTCTTTATTAAGATTGAAGAACATATAATGGGTTCTTTTAAAAGTGGGGTCAACGACATTTATGAAGTTGCTCGAATTAATTCATATCTCATAATTCCTGTTGGTGCTGATAGAATTGTTGCTTTAATAACAAGGGTTACAATGAAAGAAGAAGTTGAATTGAACAGTAATTCTGCAAGTAGTATTTCATTACCATCCACAGCTCGTTATATTTCCGCAACAATGCTTGGTACGATAGCACAAAGGCAAAATAAAGATTGTTTTATACAAGGTGTGTATAGTTTCCCTTCATTAGATAATCCGGTTTGGTATGTTACCGAAAATGATTTAGACCAAATTTTTGACAATAAGGTAAGTTCAGATACTATTGATTATCGAAAAGACTTTTATCTCCCGATAGGGACTTCTCCTGCATTTCAAAATTATAAAGTCAAAATATGTCCAGATCAATTTTTCGTAAAACATGCAGCAATATTGGGAAATACAGGTTCTGGAAAATCATGCACATTGACATCAATTCTTAGAAACCTGTTTAAATTTGAGTATAATAGCAATACCATCCTCTCGAATGCGCATATTGTTATTTTTGATACTAATGGAGAATACAAGGATGCTTTTATTTCAGAGCAACAAAATAATGAATTGGAAAGGATTAATGCGTATTATTATGGTGGTGAGGGTCTGGTAAAAGTTCCATATTGGTTAATGAATTGGGATGATTTTAAATTTTTATTATCTCCAGGAGAAGGAGTACAAGCCCCCATTTTAAATAGAGCAATTGGATTGGCAAAAAATGAGATAGAACTCACTAAAAAAGAAGGATTTCCAAATATTTATATTCAATACTTACAAGATATCGTAAATCAAATTAATGGCAGTGCTGAGGATTATTGGAAAATAAAAAACTATTCAGATGTTATATCTGATTTAATGTCACAAAACTTTAAACTTGACAATGGAGTATGCTTAAATGAAATTTTGTCTCAAATTCCAGATGCGACAACTTATAACAAGCCTGCTGCGAGTCAAATATCAAATGTAACAAAAAGTCTTGAAACATTTATTCGTGGTATGGAGGATAAGAATATGGAAATTCAGATTACGAATGAACAAAATATAGATTTGCCCACTTGGTTTTCATATCAAGAGTTGTGTAAAAAATATATAGATGCTGCAATAAATCAAGATAGCACAAACAATAATAGAATCGCTGAGTATTTATCAACATTAAGATTAAGAATGAATAGTTTTTTAAATGATAAAAGGATCGCTGTTCCTTTAATGCTGAAGGACTCAGAAGAAGCAAACAAGAATATTTTACCTCAATTCTTATCTTTAATTTTAGGTGATTTTAATAAAGTATATAAAAGTGAGGACGATCACTTCATAAATCAATACAACAATGATATTAGAATTGCAGATTCTAGCCGAACCAATCAAATAACAATCGTTGATGTGTCTCAACTTCCATACGAGGTATTAGAAACATTTGCAGGATTATTGGGAAGGATAATTCTTGAATTTGTTGCTAATTTTATTCCTGAACAGAGAGGAAAATATCCCATTGTAATAGTACTTGAAGAGGCTCAAAATTACATTGCAGAAAATAAAGACTCTATTGCGAAAACAGTATTTGAAAGAATCGCTCGTGAAGGTAGAAAATATGGTATTTCCTTGATTGTGTCTAGTCAAAGACCATCGGAACTATCGAAGACCGTTCTTTCACAGTGTAATTCATTTATTATTCATCGTTTGCAGAACCCGGACGATCAAAAATATGTTCGAGGTTTAATCTCTAGTGCTAATGCCGACTTGTTAGATCAATTACCAATTATTCCACAACAACATGCAATTATAACAGGAGATTGTGTTCGGACACCTATTCAAGTGAGAATTGATGATGTTTCACCAACCCCCAATAGTCACAATCCGGAATTTGTGAATAATTGGATTAGCATTAATGATAGAATTAATCCGTCACAAATCTATGACGAAACATGTAAACGTTGGATAGGAATAGATGGAAATTAATAAATGGACAAACTGACCAAAGAACAGCGTCATCGTTGCATGTCTGCAATAAAGGGCAAGAACACAAAGCCGGAATTAGTAGTGAGGAAGTTCTTGTTCTGCCGTGGTTTTCGGTATAGGCTGAATCACCCATGGCTTCCCGGACATCCCGATTTGGTTTTACGCAAATACAGAACTGTTATTTTCGTAAATGGCTGTTTCTGGCATGGTCATGAAGGATGCAAATATTATGTTCTTCCGAAGACAAATGTCGAATTTTGGCAGAATAAGATTAAACGCAATACGAGCAGAGATATAGAGGAACGGCAACAGCTAACTTCGATGGGGTGGCATTGTATTACCATTTGGGAATGTCAGTTGAAACCGAAAGTCCGCCAACAGACTTTAGAGGCTTTAGAATACACGCTATACCATATCTATCTTGAGGATAGAAGAATCAAATCATATGAGACAACTGAAGAAGAATATAGCATGGTGGCAGAACCCGTTGAAAGTTATGGCAAATCGAAATGAATAATTGTGAAGGTGATAATTTAAATTATGGCAAAGAATATAGAAATACGAAATAGTATAGGAAAGTGACGGACTAATTCAAAATGATAGCATTATTAATAATCCACAAAATCGATGCTTTATTATGGTAACCATATATTTTGACAAACAGCTTTTTAGTTATCTATTCAATGCCAAAGAGGAAAAATATATCATTTTGCGAGATAAAATACTGTCTCATAAAGACGATTTCGTTTTTTTATTTTCAGATGCTCATCTATTGGATCTTCAACAAGACAGTACTGATATAAAATACAAAGAAATGGATTTCATGCAATCCATTGTAGGGGAAAATTGTTTGATATGCAAAGATTCGAATATTGTTGTAGCGAACGAATCCCCTCGCTCGGCTTTCAGTCATTTTGCAAATACACAACAATTGTCTTGGCTGGATAATTTTGATTTGTCACAAATACCCAAAGAGCAATATGATTTCATTAATAATGCTATTGATTTGTCCATTAAAGACTTGAAAGGAGAACTTGAATTAGATTGGATAACAAAGAGAACTCCTATACATACGAATGAACTTAATGTGAATAAAGATGAGTTTTCTTCATTCCTTAAATTTATCATGGCCAATCTTTATGATAAAAAGGATACGTATAAAGCAATGAGAGATGTTGCTATGGAAAATTATAATCCTACAAAGATTACAGCGGATGGTGACAGGGTTTTTAATGACCAGTTGTCATCATCTCCATTAGGTTTGTCATTCATTAATCTCATTAAGGCTGTATCAAATCAGTTAGGAATGTCATCTTTAGGTTTTGGCATGGCATATTTTTTATCTTATACTCTCCTTGATTTATTAGGGATTTGTAGGGAGCCACGGAAGAAAGTTAAAATACGAAACATGCAAACTGATAGTTTTCATAGTTTCTTTGGAACATATTGTGATTGCATTGTTAGCGATGATGAAGGAGTGCGTGATAAGAGCAAAATTTTATATCGTCTTTTTAATGTTGAAACTCAGGTGTATTCAATAGATGAGTTTATAGGGCAATTTGACAAGGCAATAAATGATAATAGAAAAACAGCAAGAGAGTATTTTGATGAAATTCGTAATGATTACGAACAAAAAGAAGTGCTTCATACAGAAAATCACTCTGAATATACAATTACACAGTTAAAAGCAGCACACAAATACTTTGGATATTTTAATCACATATTTGAAAGAGAATCTAAAGATGGAACAGTGATTATGCTTCATAAAAACATAAATATTAAAAATTCAATTTATGTACATGAAGTAGAAATTATAGTAAATAGAATTACTCGCATCTTTAACAGTATGGGAGCTGAAATCAAATTGTTTGACAAAGAAACTGATTGGGAGCAAATAAGGTCAGAAAATTGGAGAAGAGGAGTGGATTTTAATGATGCAGAGGCATATCTTGCAAAGTTTAAAGACATTCCTGCTTTGTTTTTTTTAATAGAGTTTAAGAACCCAAATTGAATCTGTTTTTAATAACCTCAATAGGTAAAACGATTAAATAATAAAGCACATGGACGAACAGAACAAAGTAATCATATACACCGCGAGTGACGGGCAGACAAAGATAGATGTGAAGCTAGAAGATGAGACGCTGTGGCTTACGCAGGCTCAGATGTGTGAACTTTATCAGACAAGTAAATCAAACATAAGTGAGCACATAAAACATATTTTTGAAGAAGGTGAATTGCAGGAAGATTCAGTTGTTCGGAAATTCCGAACAACTGCCGCCGACGGGAAATCGTATCTGACCACCTTTTACAATTTAGACATGATAATAGCTCTTGGTTATCGTGTCCGCTCCATCATTGCAACACGTTTCCGCCAATGGGCTACTCTGCGGTTAAAGGAGTATATGGTAAAGGGCTTTACGCTTGATGACGAACGGTTGAAGAAACTGGGTGGTGGCGGCTATTGGAAGGAACTTTTGGAAAGAATCAGGGATATCCGTGCCACAGAAAAGGTTATGTATCGTCAGGTGCTTGAAATATATGCCACCAGTATCGATTATGACCCAAGGGCTTCCGTGTCACAGGAGTTTTTCAAGAAAGTTCAGAACAAGATACATTATGCGATTCACGGTCATACGGCAGCGGAGCTTATTGTTGAACGAGCTGATGCAGAGAAAGATTTTATGGGGTTGTTGACATTCAAGGGTAATCATCCTACATTGATGGAGGCAAAGATCGCAAAGAACTATCTGGACGACAAAGAACTTCGTGCCATGGGACAATTGGTTTCAGGATATTTGGATTTTGCCGAGCGTCAGGCAGAGCGTGAACAACCGATGACTATGAACGATTGGGCTGTCTATTTGGATAGGATTCTGACAATGTCTGGAGAAAAACTTTTGCAAGGTTCTGGAAGTGTTTCTCATGAAGATGCGATGGAACACGCCACCAATGAGTACCGCAAATATAAGCAACGCACCATCAGCGATGTGGAACACGATTATCTGTTGTCTATAAAAGCTATCGAGGACTTGGGTAAGAAAGGTGGTACGCAATAGATAACAACTGAACATTATTAAGTTATGGACAGGAATATCTTAAAATTATGGCGCAAAATATAGTGATACGAAATAGCACGGCTGAGTTTCTCATCTTCATGCTTGAAGGCAAAGAGGATGGGATTCAGGTGATGTATAAAGGTGAGACAATTTGGGCTACACAAAAGGCTATATCGCAGCTTTTTGATGTGGGAGTGCCTGCAATCAGCAAGCATCTTAAAAATATATTTGAGAGTGGTGAGTTGGACGAACATTCAGTTATTTCCAAAATGGAAACAACTGCTTCGGATGGCAAGAATTACGATACGACATTCTATAATCTTGATGCGATTATCAGTGTCGGTTATCGTGTTAATTCTGTTCGTGCCACTCAGTTCCGTCAGTGGTGTACGTTTGTACTCCGTCAGTTTGCTATTCGCGGATATGTGCTTGATCATAAGCGAATGGAGAACGGGGCTTTCTTAGGTGTGGATTACTTTGAGCATTTGTTGGCCGAAATAAGGGAGATAAGGCTGAGTGAGCGTCGTTTTTATCAGAAACTGACCGATATTTATGCTACGGCTATAGACTATAACAAGGATGCTCCGACAACACGTCTTTTCTTCAAGAAGGTACAGAACAAAATGCACTATGCTGTGCATGGACATACTGCTGCGGAACTGATTGTAGAACGGGCCAATGCAGATAAAGAACACATGGGATTGACCACATGGGAGAATGCTCCGAATGGAAAAATTGTCAGAACTGACGTGTCTGTAGCAAAGAACTATTTGCGAGAGAAAGAATTGGATGAAATGGGCAGAATGGTCAATGCATTCCTTGATATGGCAGAAAGTATGGCTAAGCGTCATATCCCTATGACAATGGAAGATTGGGCAAAACGAATAGACAAATTCATTAATTTATTTGATGGCCCGATATTGCAGGATAGCGGAAAAGTTTCTGCCGAATATGCCAAAGAGTTTGCTGAATCTGAGTTTGAAAAATACAGGATTATTCAAGACCGCCTTTTCCAATCTGACTTTGATAGATTTGAGAATAATAGCCTTCCTCCATTGGATGTGGAATAATTATGATGCCATATGGAGGTTGGCTAAATCAGCCTTGGAGATGTGGCAAATTCGTTTCGCTTAACTGATTGGAGTTGGTGGCAACTAAAAGTCAAAAACGATTACTAAAAGGGTTCGTAAAAGAGCAAAAAACAGTTCCTGAAAGACGGAAATAAGTTCCAAAAGGTGATGAAGTGTTCCTGAAAGAAACTGCTGAGTTCACAAAAGAGTTCATAAAAGAACCGGTAGGGTTCATAAAAGAGTTCGTAAAAGAACTACTGAAATATGCTTGTCTGTGACCGTTGTCAAACGGAGGCTACAGAGGTGTTAGACGACACTCCAAAAATACGATGCACATGGAGTGAAAACGAACTCCATAATTGCTATAAAGTTCAATCCTGCTTGCTGGAGATTGGCAACATCTCACGAGCGATTTATCGCTTGGGGTATTGAGTTACCCTACCTCAATAAATGTTGTATAATGGGCAAGCCCAGGGTGCAATTAAGCATGCAAATTTCGCTTTTTGTCGAGAAAGGCGTACAGGAGCTGGCGAGAAGAAAAAATGTCCAAATAACGCCTTTTTCTCATTAATCAGCTTGCTGAAGGATTTGGCACTCTCAAACAACCGATTGGTTGCTTGGGGGATTAGGCTACCCATATAAGATAATGTCCGTACAACGGGCAAGCCCAGTCAATGGCAGCGACCAGTTCCGTGAATTATCATGAAACCAGTCGTTGCGCTTAAACTTTGACTTATCCCGAATAGACACTTTTAGAATAAAGTCAAGTTGGGGATTAGTAGTGATAATCCGGCATGAACCGATAAATGCCACGGCTTTCCTGAACTACCATTCGTTTGTTTGTGAGGAACTTTATTATCTCCACAATCTTGTTGTGATTCAATTTTGTTCCTGCCAGTTCGTAGGCAGTGGTCAGTTCTTCTTCCAGAGCCTTATATCCCGAAATAGTCTCTTTGCCGTCAAAAGCCAGTTCGAGAGCTTTGCGATGGATGGCTTCGTGGATATCCTTATAAGGGGAGAACGGTTCCTGTTTGGGACGACCTGCGCTCTTCTTTGTCGGCACATAGTCCGGCAGAAGTTCGGGAAGTGATTGGTCATTGATACAGAATGCGAATGGCAGGAAGTCCTTGGAACGGGTATGCACACTTTCCACTTTGCTGATTTTGCTGTCGTCCTTGTCCTTCTCGATTTGGATGACAGTCTCAGCCTTGTTGTTGATTTCCGTGCCAATGTGTCCACGGGCATTTTCATCGCTTTTGTTCTGGTGAAGGATGGTATGAAGATGAATCTGGTATTCGTCAGTCCACTGCATAAGTTTGGAGATTACACATGTGGCTTCACTCGGAGAATTAATGTCATAAACCAAGTCGCGTATTCCGTCAATTACCACGAAGCCGAGACCCTCAATCTGACTGATGGCATCGTCTATGATAGCCAA
>ERZ840517.266-NODE-266-length-73177-cov-15.282254_pt1 | contig 73177 bp, 58 predicted proteins | sample MGYA00519876_ERZ840517 | MGnify/ENA primary metagenome ERZ840517 (study PRJEB31850, sample SAMEA3708882) | human gut metagenome | biome: human gut; feature: human-associated habitat; material: faeces | place: China | collected 2014 ... | reverse complement strand
CAACAGCCCGCCCGGCGAAATTGTAGTACCGGTGAAGATGCCGGTTACCCGCGACAAGACGGAAAGACCCCATGGAGCTTTACTGTAGCCTGATATTGGGTTTCGGTGTTGCATGCACAGGATAGATGGGACACAGGGAAGCGAGCGCTTTGGCGTTCGTGGAGTGGACGTTGGGATACCATCCTTGCGACATTGGAATTCTAACCTGCGCCTTTGAATCAAGGCGGGGGACATTGTCAGGTGGGCAGTTTGACTGGGGCGGTCGCCTCCTAAAAAGTAGCGGAGGCGTTCAAAGGTTCGTTCGATCTGGACGGAAACCAGATGAATGAGTGCAAACGCATAAACGAGCCTGACTGCGAGACTGACGGGTCGAGCAGAGACGAAAGTCGGAGTTAGTGATCCGGTGGTATGTGAGTGGAAATGCCATCGCTCAACGGATAAAAGTTACCCTGGGGATAACAGGCTGATCTCCCCCAAGAGTCCACATCGACGGGGAGGTTTGGCACCTCGATGTCGGCTCATCGCATCCTGGGGCTGAATTCGGTCCCAAGGGTTTGGCTGTTCGCCAATTAAAGCGGTACGCGAGCTGGGTTCAGAACGTCGTGAGACAGTTCGGTCCCTATCTGTCGTGGGCGCAGGATATTTGAAAGGCGCTGTCCCTAGTACGAGAGGACCGGGATGGACGAACCTCTGGTGCACCAGTTGTCACGCCAGTGGCACAGCTGGGCAGCTATGTTCGGATCGGATAAACGCTGAAAGCATCTAAGCGTGAAGCCGGCCTTAAGATAAGATATCCCACTGAGTCAATCAGGTAAGACCCCTTGAAGACTACAAGGTTGATAGGCACACAGTGTAAGCGGAGTGATCCGTTCAGCTAGCGTGTACTAATAGGTCGAGGGCTTGACCCCATCTTGATCAGATACTCTATTTGCAAAAGCGGTTCGATATTCAGTTTTGAGGGTACATCCCTTGACAGGGTAGCATGAAAGTGTTATCCTAGACAAAGAGAGAAGCATGACGCAAGGTCAGGCATGGCCGGTGTCGATGACGGTGAGGTTCCACCTGTTCCCATTCCGAACACAGAAGTTAAGCTCACTTGTGCCGAAGATAGTTGGCTGGAAACGGCCTGTGAAAATAGGTAGATGCCGGCTTCTCTTTTTTATTATGGCCCGTTGGTCAAGCGGTTAAGACAGCGGCCTCTCACGCCGTTAACGTGGGTTCGATTCCCGCACGGGTCACCAAGACAGCATAATCCGAACTTAATTCTCTATGAGGATGGGTTCGGATTTTGTTTTTGTATCAGTGATTTATATACGAAATAGCGCGTAAAAGCAGGGCGGCAGTCGATGTGACTGCTGCCCTGCCTGCATATAAGGAGTTATTGGGATTCTTTTGGCGTATCCTTTTGAGATAGCTCTCGTTCGTAATCTTGCTGGATGTAGGGGAGAATAAACTTCGCAAATTGATTTATGTAGGAGGAATCAATCTGTGGGTCTTTGATTGTTGGGATAATCTGGGTATCAGGGGATGTATTATTTGAAGGCTTCTGCGACAAAAATAAACTCCTTAGATGAAGAATGTAAATTGTTTGGTTGATAGGATATATTGTAGCAGAAAGGTTGTGCAGGATGTAAGGCTTTGCCTGTGCGGATTTAGTGCAGCATTTACTCAATGGGAATGTGGCCCCATAAAACAGAGCTTAAAAGCTCAATGGCCTCCTCACGGCGGGCGTAGTAGGTGCGTAATGAAATGGGTGGTGCTTTGGATTCGAGAGCGCGCAGAATTTCGCTGCTGTTTTCGTATTTGTGCGGCGAGAGGTAAGCGTAATAGAGAACCCAATAATACAACTCACCCTTCTTATGCTTTTCCCGAATAAGATCAACGGCGGAATCAATAATGTTCAGCATCTTTGCGCTATGTTTCAAAGACTGGGTGCAATCCATAAGGCAGGAATCGGCTTTATTGAGATCGAGACTGTTAAGAACATCCCTGCCAGGGCAGCCGTATTCTGCGCGAAATTCCTCTTGCAGATTGCGGCTAGAGACCTCTACGGTCCACGCAATGTCGCGGTACTTTTTCAAAAGCATTAAAGTATCGTGGTAATGCGGCGACATATCGGAAACTTGGCTACTGATTGGCATAGAAAACACTCCTTGGCTGTAATTTTTAAGAAGTGGCTGATTTGCCCCTTCATTCAGATAGCCACGGAGAATAGGGAAAACCTCTGATTTTTATAAATCTTTTTTATATTTTTTTCGCAGACGGCTGATCCGATTATGTATCATGGACTCCGGCATACCGATTCGCTGTTCAATTTCTTTTGCAGTATAACCAAGGCTTTTGAGAAAGAGCATTTGCAGAGTCTGCGAATCGACCTCCCGTAGAAGCCGGTATAAGCGCTCATCTTCGATATTATTGAGAAAATCCTTAGCGTTGCGCGGCAGAGCAGGAGAATCATCAGACGCAATATCGGGGAACATGCCTATGTCAATATGACGTTGCTGATAGTTCCTCTCCGCCTTGAACATTTCCCAATCGTAGGTGTGCAACCGCTGGATAGTATCTTCATTAACTCCTAATTCCCGCAGATGCTTCTCTTCTTTTGCTTTCCATTTGAGCCAAGCTTTCTCGGCTCTGGCCTTGTTGTAAGCCATGTTGTACCTCCATCAGATTGAGTTTTTCAAACTGATGGAGGTGGTGGATCACGGCAATGGTAAAAGCAAAAAAATCCCCGGCATACAAAATTACAACTGAAATAAGTAGTTGCAGTTTTGTATGCCGGGAATACTGTTTTCTTCAGGCTGTCACGCACTCAAAAGGGGTAAAATATCATTACTCGCCTACTCTTTCAAAATAAGTGGTTCAAAATAGCCCCCGGATTTCTGGAGTCCGGGGGCTATTTTGTATGGAGAAATGCTTCCGATATGCGGTACAGGTATGGTATCTTGAAGAAAACTACCACCGAACAATTTCCTTTATAGAAACTTTCGGCAGATATTTATGGATACCTTCAAGCGTACACATGTGTGTTCCGGGCAATTCTACGGTTGCTGTTGCACAGGCGACTGCAAAGCGAAGCAGCATTTCCTCATCGGTAATGTCATTCGCAAGCATATATGCCAATCCGGCGACCATTGCATCACCGGCACCTTGGAGGCCTTTGACCTTAACAGGCGGTACATCGGCTTTCCATGCACCTTTAGGGCTTACGAGTATCGAACCTTCTTCACCGAGAGAAATGACGGCGTATTGGATACCATGTACTTCTAACTGTTTTTTGCAGGAGCGACAAAATATTTCTGTCGCAGTGGGGACGACACCGAAACATTCCTCGTATTCCTGTGCGTTGGGTTTTATTAGGATGGGAGAGGATTCAATGCCATAGCGAAGCACTTCCTTGCTGGCATCAAGGATAAAAGGAACATTCATCTGCCGGAACATTTGCCCGATTTCACGATAAAAATCAGAGGGAAATCCGGGTGAAAGGCTCCCAGCTAAAACAACCAAATCAGAACTTTTGGCAAGATTGCATAATGCAGCTCTGAAATGGTTGACTTGCGTATCATCAGCAGGTGTTCCACGTTCGTTAAATTCGGTCATATGGTGTGTCTGCTTTTCGAACAACTTGATATTGACCCGCGTTGCCCCTTTAGCGGGAATAAGAACGGAGGAGATATTTTTGTGAGAAGCAAAAAAGTCTCGCTCCACGCCATCTTCATGATCCGCACAAACGGCTGTCACATCCGCTCCTAATTCAGCCAATGCCAACGCAACATTGATTCCCTTGCCGGAAAAATCGAGGATTGTTTTTTCAATACGATGACTTTTTCCATGCTCCAGATGACCAATCACAATAGTTCTGTCGATACAAGGGTTTACGGTTAAAGTTGTTATTCTCATAAAGATTCACACCGTCTTTCAAAATCAGCCTTTCCCGATGCAGCCGAGGATTTCAATTTTTTGCAGAACATACTTTTCAACTTCAATGCGCCCTTCAGAATTGTATTTCTTGGGATCGATGGTTCCCGGCGCTGCGTTCAAAACGCGATTTACGCCATTTGTAAATGCAATTCGCAAATCGGTGGCATAGTTTACTTTGCACATACCACGCCGGATACACTCCTTAACAGCATCATCAGGAACCCCGGAAGTCCCATGCAACACAAGCGGGATTTCAACTACCTTGCTGATTTCGCTCAGGCGCTCAAAATCGAGCTTGGGGATGCCCTTATACACGCCATGCGCTGTGCCAATTGCAACAGCAAGGCTATCCACCTGAGTTAGCTCAACAAAACGAGCTGCTTCCTGCGGATTGGTATACGGATCACCTTCACCGCCATCGAGATCATCCTCTTTGCCGCCGACCTTTCCAAGTTCCGCCTCGACGGGAATGAGATTCGGATGGCAGGCGCTGACAACGCGCTTTGTCAGTTCTACGTTTTCATCAAATGTATAGTGAGAACCATCAATCATAATAGAGGTGTATCCCGCGCGCATGGCCTGCATTGCGAGTTCAAAACTATTACCGTGATCCAAATGCATAACGACAGGCACATGGGCGCGTTCTGCCGCAGTACGAACATTGGCGTAAAAATAATTGCAATCTGCATATTTTACAGTAGACGGCGTAGTCTGTAGAATGACGGGAGAGTGCGTTTTTTCTGCCGCAGACACAACCGCCTGAACCATTTCCATGTTCTCCACATTGAAAGCACCAACGGCATAACCATTTTTTTGTGCGTCCAATAGAAGTTCTTTCGTAGTAACCAATGCCATTTTTATACCTCGTTTCTTGTTGGCTAGTTATAGCCGCGTAATTTGTACTTGAGGAAGCAATTTTTGCATTTCCTTAATATCAAAAGAGCCTGTGGATGGCGAAAGTGCATTTGCGGTTCCCACTGCAACAGCATAGCGAATGGACTCTTCTGCTGACATAGCGCGTATTACGGCTACTGCAAATGCTCCCAGCATGGAATCTCCACAGCCAACGGTATTTACTACCTCTACTGCCGGTGGACAAGCAATAATGTCGCCTTCATCACAAGACAAAAGAGCGCCCTTGCTTCCCATAGAAATCATTACATTGGGAATGCCGTAGTTGCGAATTTTATGAGCATATTCTACGATTTCCTTGGTGCCTTTGATTTTTGTTTCAAATAGCATTTCCAGCTCATCTACATTCGGCTTTACCAAAAATGGCTTCGCAGAAAGGCTTTCTTTAAGCTGCGCCCCGCTTGTGTCCAGCAGAACGATTTTTCCGTCTGCTTTAGCCCCTTCGATAAGGCGCTTATAAACTGTATTGCTGGCACCTTTGGGTACACTTCCTGAAATTGTAACAACAGCGCTGTTTGCAATTGCCAGGGGAAACACCTTTTCAACAAATACAGTTTCCTCTTCTGCACTGATTTCCGCCCCGGATTCGAGGTATTCAGTCGAGCCAAACGCCGGATCCAAAATGTTTATGCAGCTTCTGGTTTCACCTTGAATCTTGCCGAACTGATGTGCAACGCCATCTTCTTCAAGCAGACGCTCAAGGTAACGTCCATTGTAGCCACCTACCAAACCGGTTGCCAGGACATCTTCTCCGCAAGTTTTTATTGCGCGCGCCACATTCAAACCTTTACCACCGGCCGTGTTGTGACATTTGCTTACACGCATAACCGTTCCATTTTGTATAGGCTTATCCATTACATAGGCCTTATCTATGGATGCGTTTAAAGTCACAGTTGTAATCATAATGTAAAAAAATCTCCTGTTTTCAAAAAAGATTTTTGCTTTACCACATGATTTTCTGGATTTTTGCGAAAAAAATCACCCGGCGAAGGCCGGGTGATTCCTTCACACGTTCAAGTCCATGTGATTTTATTATAGGGAGAGTCGTTAATCCTTCTGTTTGCGCGCGGCCAGCTCAGCCATGATCTCCGCATGGCGCTTTTCGGTCAGCTTGTAGAACGCCATAGGAACAACCGCAAGGATCATAACACCGGCAGAGCCGAGCGTATAGATAAAGTGGAAAGAGTTCAAAACCACCGGAGCCTGCTCAGCGGCCTGAGGTACCATGCCGGTAACAGCAATCACCAGCGCAATGACAAGACCGGAAACAGCAGAAACACACTTGGTAACGAAGCAGCGTGTAGAAGTAATCATGGCCTCGTTGCGCTGACCGGTTTTCCACTCGCCGTATTCAATCGTGTCGGCCAACATTGCATTGACGCATACAATAGCGGCGCCCATGCAGATATTGGAAATCGTGGCACAGACCAAGATAACAGGGATACTGCTCCAGCCAGAAAGATACTGGAAAATATTGATAGCAGTATAAATGATTGCAATACCAAACATGCAGTTGCGCTTGCCAACAATCTTAGAACCAACAATGAAGAGAATGGAGCCAACAATCATGCCAATAAGCGTAATCAGGCTCAAAAGAGACGCTATTGTAAGATTGCCAAGGTTATACATGCAGTAATAGTAGTTCAGATAGCCGCGCAGCGTCATGGCGAGCAGGCAGGCAACATTGGAAAGCTGTACACAAAGCAGCGGTTGATTCTGGAAAATATTCCGCATTGCCAGCCGCAGGCTGAATTCTTCCTTATCATCCGGGATGACATGTTCTTTCACGCTGCGGAAGCAGATAATGTACATAATCGAAGCAAAGATGCACACTGCCAGCGCAATCGTAAAATACGAGGTCCACTTAAACTCACCTAATGCGGTAAGTGCAAGTGGCAGGATGATGCCTACAGCACCTGCAACAGCGTTCGACACTGTGGTGGTGGTGCCGATGATGCTTGAGCGTTCTTCGGTATTGCTGGTCATGGCTGCAGGAAGGGACCAGAACGGAATATCGACGGCCGTAAAGAAGATACTTCCCGTCAGCAGATACATAACCGCTGCGATGACGCAAAGAGCAGTTGTACCAACCGGCCATTTAACAAAGCTTAAGGCCATAAATACGCAGAAGATAGGACCAGCGCGGAGAATCCACGGGCGGAATCGACCCCATTTGCTGCGGGTTCGGTCGGCAATGACGCCCATTGCAATATCCGAAAATGCATCAAAAATGCGCGAGGCAGTAGTAAGAATACCAATGAAAGCCGGTGACAGCATCAGAATGTCCGTCATAAACGGCATCATCCAGCTGCTCCACAGGTTATAAGCGGAATCATGGCCCAAAACGCCGAGGGCATGTCCGACTTGCTCACGCTTGGTACACATTTTAGGTTCTTCGTTTTGAACCACATTTTTCTCTTCCGTTGACATATTTGTTTCCTCCGGCACTTAAAATTTTAGTGATACTTGGGAAGCCAATCCCCATGTGCCTCAATCAAGTCATCCACCATTGCGCAGATTTCATCGATCGTCAGCTCGGCGCTGGCATGCGGATCAAGCAGCGCTGCCTGATAAATATAATCTTTTTTACCGGTGAGGGCTGCATCCACAGCAAGCTGATGGACACCGATCTGCCGCAGATTGAGCGCAGCAAGCTGATGCGGCAAAGCACCGATGTGGCAGGGCTGAATGCCACCCTCGTTGGCAAGGCAGGTAACCTCAACGCAGCAATCTGCCGGGAGGTTATCAATCAAACCGGTGTTCATTACGTTGCCGCCGAAAGAATATGGCGTGCCGGTTTCCAGTGCATTGATGATGCCGGAAGCATACTCGCGGCTATGGGTATGGGTGAGGTTCTCATCGTTCACAAGGCGTTCAGCCAGTGCTTCCCAATCCTCAATCTGAATGCGGCAGCGGCGAGGATACTCATCCAAAGGAATATTAAACTGCTCGATCAGTTCAGGATGATTCTTTTTGATGAAGTACGGATAATACTCTGCACTGTGTTCACTGGATTCCGTGACATAGTACCCAAATTTTTGCATCAGCTCAAAACGCACCATATCATCGTGGTTGGTAACGCTGAACTCGCCTTCGACCTGCGGAATCTGACGGTAGAATTTGCGATACTCGGCATAAGTATCGTAGACAGGGCCTTCTTTTGCCTTTTGCTTAATCAGCGGGTACAGATCCTCGCCATTACGGGTGATTTCCAGCAGCCATGCCATGTGATTGATACCCGCGATTTTGTAGTTCAGGTGATCTTGGGGCAGCCCCAGTCTGCCGAAGAGACCGGGAATGCATTCCTGATGAGAGTGGCACAGACCAATCGTCTTGATGGGGGTTGCTTTGCCCATAGCCAGCGTCAGCATAGACATCGGGTTCGTGTAGTTGATAAACAGTGCGTCCGGGCAAACCTCTTCCATATCCTTGGCAAAATCCAGCATAACCGGGATTGTGCGAAGTGCACGGAAAATGCCGCCAATACCATTCGTGTCGCCAATGGTCTGCCGCAGACCGTACTTCTTGGGAATCTCAAAGTCCGTCACGGTGCAGGGCTCATAGCCGCCAACCTGAATCGCGTTGCACACATACTTTGCGCCGCGCAGCGCTTCTTTGCGATCGGTGTACTTCACCACTTTTGCTTTTCCGCCATTGGAATTCTTATTGATATTGGAAAGCATCTTATAGCTTTCCTCCAAGCGCTTCGGATCGATGTCAAAGAGGGCATATTCCCAATCGCAGATGCTTTCTGTCATCATGCAGTCGCCCAAAACATTTTTTGCAAAGACGGTACTACCCGCCCCAAGAAACGTGATTTTGTTTATGGTAAGTTCTCCATTTCCGATTAAAGTGTGATATATGCGTCCAATCCCTGCGGTGCGTCAGGGTTATTACCGAGTTCTATTGCTTTAAGCAGGGCAATCATCTGTGCAGTGTAGATAAAAGGGATGCCCCATGTGGCAAACCAACTGTTGTTTGCAATCTGGATATGTGCAGCAACTTCCGGTACAGATTCGCTCTGCTCGGAAATCGTGATGACCGGTCCGCCATGGCTGCATACATCGCGGACCATGGCAAGCTGTAAATCCCTTTCATCAGGGCGCAGTAGGATAATGGTGAGGGTTCTTTCATCGCTGACAACGATGGGGCCGTGGCGGTAATCGAGAAGATGGAAGTAGCGGCCTGTCAGCATTGCGATTTCGGTAAAAGCGAGTGCGCCTTCCTCCGCAAGACCGCAAATTTCACCATCGGCCAGAACAACGACATTTTCCCAATTCTGCTTGGCAATTTCTTCAAAGCAACTGCGGTGATTATGCTGGAAGTTCTCATTGTCGCGACATGCCTGCTTGACAAATTCTGCAAGCATCGGATTTTTGATGTACTTTGCGGCCAGCAGAAGTGTGGATACATACAGATTGGTGACGGTTCTCGTCTGGCAGACGCTTTCATCGTAGCACCAGTCCAGAATCAGACTTAGTTCGCTGAGCGCGGAGAGGTCGTTATCGCGCAGCATGGAGATGGAGATAACCGGGCAGGCGAGCTCAGCGCGGATATGCTTGATTGCGCGCACCATTTCGGACGTTTTGCCGGAACGAGACAATGCAACGACTGTACTGCCAGTCACAGTGTCTTTCCAAAAATCCGGGTGGACAATATAATCCCCGGCGGGAATAGCGTAGGCTTCTGTTCCCAATAGGTTAGAAAAAATCGTTGCAGCGCTCTTGGCGAGCATATAGCTGGAGCCGCAGCCGAAGAACACAAATTTGCGGCGAGGATATTCCGAGAAAAAGTGCTTGATGGCAGCATCTTTTTCATCGAAATATGTACAGGTGCGTTGCAGCGCGTTTGGGGTATCCAGAATTTCTTTTTCGGTCAGATACATGAGGTTTCCTCCTTGAATTGATTTATTGCCATCAGTAGTGCGCCCTCCTGTGCGGTGAGCCTGGGGTTACAGAGTGTGCCACCTGCTTTCGTTATCTCGATGCGCAGAGGCTCAAGAATAAAAGTGCCTGCGTGAAACAGCCCACCGGAGTAAGTTACATTGAAGGACTTGTTTTCAAAGTCTAACTGTGCAGCCAGCGCTTTGACCAGTAAGGCAAGTTCAATGCTTGCTTCCCTATACAGCCGAATGGCTGCAACGTCACCGGCCGTAGCTGCTGCCAATACATATTTTTGAAAGGCAGCGACTTTATCACGGTAAGGAGCAATTTTGGTGACAACTTCATCAATAAAGCAGTAGTCATCCGCAAGATGCAATTCCTGCTTCACAATGCTGTACAAAGGGCCTTTTGGGATACGCCCATCGGCTTCTTTGCTGAAAAGCTCCATGCCCTTGCGTCCGACCCAATAGCAGGAGCCCTCGTCCCCGAAGAACTCATTCCAGCCGCCGCAGCGTGCAGTCTTTCCGTCAGGGGCAATGCCATAGGTGATAGATCCCGTGCCGGCGACAATATGGATTCCCGGTTGACATTCCTGCGCACCAGCCCATGCGACCTCAACGTCGTTTACGGCTCTTATCGGAAGACCCGGAAGCTTCTGCTTAAGCATCTCAAACAGGGCGAAATCGCTTTCTGCGTTTTCGCCCCAACAGGGAATCCCGATGCAGCAGTAGACACAGTTCTCTAATTGCACACCGGCCTGTGCGGTGCATTTTAGAATCCCATCAGCGATAATATCTGCTGCACGTTCCAGACCTACACTTTGATAAGAACAGCCAATAGATTCTGTTTGCGTAATGGGAATGCCGTCTGCATAGGACAGTGCAAAAGCGGTTTTGCTCCCGCCGCCATCGACACCAATAAAGAATGGCATATCCAAATTCTCCTTACTGAATTTTCACTTCGTTGTACACAGTATACATTTTTGCACGGCACATGTATATACTTTTTGTTTTTATCGTCCAATAGCCTAGTGGTATCACTGAAAAAAGCAGACCACACAGGCAAGTTGTCTGCATTTTGAAACAAAAAACTACTTTTTTCTGTAAATCTGTGCTAAAATATGAAAAATAAGATTTGTTCGCAGCCGTAAGGAGCAGCACTATGGGAAACGATGCTTTGTATGTGGAAATTTATCATGCTATTTTGAAGTCTATACAAGCCAACGAATATCCAGAAAATTCCCCGCTTCCGTCAGAACGATACCTCTGTGAAAAGTATCATGTGAGCCGTTCTACGATTCGACAAGCATTGAATCTCTTGCAGGAGTCGGGCGTTGTTTATACGGTACACGGAAATGGCTCATTTATTAAGCCGAGGATTTATAACCAACCGTTGGGCAGCTTTTACTCGTTTACCGATACGCTGAAACAGAATAATATTCTGATCAAGAATGAAATCGTAGGTTATGAACTTGTGCCTTGCACGGCATCGCTGGCCCGAAAGATTGCTTGTCCGGCAGGTACAATGTTTCATAAGCTGACGCGGCTGCGCTCAGCAAAAGAGTACCCTTTGATGATAGAAAACACGTACTTGCCACAGAACCGTTTTATAAAGCTGGATATAGATGCCCTCTCCCACGGGTCACTTTATGAATATTTGGCAAAGAAGTACGATTTCCATGTGGATAACGCAACCGAGACGTTTCAGGCGGTTATGCCCCGGGCTGATGAGAGAACACTGCTGAATATTACGGCCACAACACCATGTATTTTGCTGGAAAGATTCAGCTATGAGGACGAATGCTTGATTGAATACACAAAATCCATAGTCCGCGGCGATAAATATAGCTTTTCTGTCAATTTTTGAGGAATAATTTAACAAATAGAAATCCCGGACTGCTAGTCCCCATAGGGAACGGGAGTCCGGGATCTCTATGCTATGTGATAGTATCTATCAAGGGAATTGGCAAAAATAGAGAAGATTGATCATGCGCTTTGGCGCAGTTGGGTTAGCAATTTTCAGCCTGCGAAGTGAAATGCTCAATAATATCATTAAATAATTTGTCATCAAATTCCTTGCCGGAAAATACTTGATTGCATATATCTACTAACCAGTCGAAATCTTTCTTTGAAAGCTGATCTCTTGATAACTGAAGCATTTCGGTAATATTTGTTCTGAGACGCTGTGTTTCGGATGCAAGATAATCGGCATCTTCTGGAGTTGATAATAACTCTACGGACTTGGAATATATCCACAAATTCTCAGCAATATCTCCAATAGAGGATAAATCGGGCGCGGAGGGACTTTTCTCGAGCAGATTGTAATTGCCAATGAAACAATCCAGCATTGATGAGGTAACATTTACAGGATACGGATACGTTATATTCTCAAGTGCGGCAGAATCATTAGAGCGGATAGCCTTCTTAACATCGATGAACATTTGCCGTGAAAATTGCAAAGCAATAGGGTTGATGTGGTTAGAATTGTTTGCGGATAGTATGACTAAGTAATCAAAAGGCGCTTCAGCAAACTCGATACAGTTCAAAACGAATGCGGCTGAGTTGTCCTTTAGGACTGTATCGAAATTGTTGACAATGATGGGATAGTAGCGCAGTATGCCAACGACATACGATTGGAAAGGAAAATGAACAGAGCATATAGATGCTAAAGGGGATAAAGCGGTTTTCACAGCTGTTAGATTATCTTGTTGCTGCTTATCATACCAACTTTTGATTTGATACTTATTGAAGTACTTACTTGGTGAATGGACTTGATAGTAGGAACAATACATTATCAGTTGCTCGATGCTTTTTGTTTCGATAGCAGTAAAATCAGATGGCCATTCAGAGGTGTCGAAATCAATCGTAAGTTCGGAAAAGGAATCTTGCATTTTAGTAAGTGTGCTTTTCGCATCAGTAAGGTTGAGCATAGTTAGGCGTTGCTCTTCTAAATCTTTGTGAAGAAACCCTGCAAATTGATTTGAAAAGTTGCGGATATCTTGAAAGTATTTATTTGCAATGTTTTTAAATTGAATGGGAATTACAGCCTTTTCTTCAAATGGGCGTTCCTCCCTAGGATATAGCTTTTCGCCGGTAGTCATCAAGAACAACTTCTCGCAAAGTGGAATCACTTCTTTGATAGATCTTCCCAAAGGGTTTCCGCTAAGAATTTTGGAAATGCAAAAACAGCATGAATCCGCAAGGGAGCATATGAGCTGTCGCACAGTAAACCAGTAATTTAACCATTCGGCAACAGTATCAAATTCATAATTGCTTAGAATGGTTTTACGCCATAGAGATGTAAGCGGTTGATGAAACATAATGACAAGGTTTTTAAGAGGCATCCTTTTATGTGCATCGTCGGGTATGGTGTAGATAGATAACATGTTTATAGTTGGTTTTAAACCATCTGCGCAATATAAATCAAATATAGGTAATGTCTTGCAGATACATTTCAACCGGGAAACACTTTGTTCATTACTGGTACGAACTTCGCATAGCGGAAGAATGTACGAAACATGAATTGCATTGTTTTTGAAATCAACAAATAGCTCATACGATTTTGTTTGATGCTTGAGATATGTAAGAATACGAGAAAGGTTTTTCGTAACAAAAATCGTATATACATCTTTGTTGCCACAGTAGGAAATGTACATTAGGGTCGAAATGCATTCTAAACGCAACCTTTTAGAGGACGCCCAAATGTCATCCAAGGGGAAATTTACTGATAGGTTGAATTCTGGATTCATATTGTACAGCCATTCGGCAATAGCGGCATAAGATGTGATATCTTTTATAGACCCCCAAGTAAGCGGAAACAACTTTCGATACAAGCAGGTGCAGAAAACATAAATAAGAGTATCTTTTGGACTATAAGTAGGAATGTTGTCTCTTAAGTTGCAAAGATATTTGATGTTTTTGTTTTCAGGCTCTACCTTTTGTAGTGTAGCAAAGGTATCTACCGACACACCAAATTCAGTGAATTTGGTAAAAGGGCATACCTCTGTTAGTAGGATAGGTAATCCACCATGAATATTTGCATCATCGAACGCAGCCTTATTAGAAAGATAGTATTGCATTACGCTTCCGGAAAAAAGTCCCCGTATTGCAGGAATATAATTTGATAAATCATCTTCGTTCCACAATGCGTCTACGGCGTTGTGGCAAAAATCTTCTTTGTTGAGAGCAAACTCCGGCAGATGAGAAAATAATGTGGGAAGATCTGCTTTTTCTGTAATTTTGATGACAGAAATAGCCGTGCTCTCGACAGGAAGAAATTCATGTAACTTGTCTACAATGTGCTTTGACCTGACAGGGTGCAGCCCCTCGATATAACCACTCTTGTCACTTACTTGAACAAGAAATTCCGATTCCAGGCTCTTTAGAATTTCTCCGAAATCAAGACTGAAATTCTCAGATAGATTCATTAAAAGTTTAGATATAGATAGTCTGATGCCACAAATATCTGCAAAGCATACTTGACGGAGAATTTCGCATTTGACTATGCCGGAAGAAGAACGGCCGATTTCGGATATTTGGGATGTGATTCTTTCAGCTAACATTTCACCGTGAGTAAGTAAATATACGTACTCTATAAGAAGTTTTCTTTCGGCAATTTTACCCCAGGCACTCTGCCATGTGGATATACTCGGGTGAAGCCGATGAGCAGATTTAAATAATTTAAATATTTCTACGGCGTCCTGCTCGTTAAGGGTGGGCTTGATTACTTTTAGGGAGTGAATATTACTCAAATCGCCGCTATAATTATACCAATCGGACTCTCGTGATGTGACGAGTAACTTATAATGGCAAGGCAATTCGGATTGTAAAAGCTGAGCAAGGTGGTTCCACTTACTGAGGTGACTGTCTAGGTTATCAATTAAGATAAGAAGTTTTTCACCAAGCTGAATGCGAGATTTGAAATACTGGACAATATTTCCTAATTCTTTGATGTCATCGCACCATAGCAATTGATATGGAACATATTCATTTTTGAGTTCATATGCAATTTGCAAAGCTAGCGTTGTTTTACCTTGTCCACTTGAAGCTTTGATTACGGTAATTGTATTTTCGCAAATTGAATGTATAACATCTTTTTCTAAGCTGGGACGCTTGACAGGAAGTCCACATGCAATATCGACAGGCGTTGACTTTTTTCCCTCGTAAAAGCCTTGATCATCGTTATGGTAGGGAATGGAATAATCCAGCTTGCGAATCCAACTATGAGCAGGATTTTGAACCCCCTTACTGATATCTATTAGGACTGATTGAATGCGCAAATCCAGATCGGTCTTAGTTACATAGGCCCGGAATTCCATCTTTTCAAAGCAGAGAACCTTTATACTATTTGCAAATAAAGCAATGTTGTCAGTGGAAATATCATAGGTCTTGATAAGTGCCTTCTCGATTTCATCAGCCAGAGTTGATTTTTCAACTTTTTCAAAGGACAAGTGTGAAATGAAGCTGTCGAAATCATAGGCTGACCAATTCCAAGAAGGCAGCTTTTTCTGGATGTCTGAAATTACGTTGACCCAATATGCGCGAGAATTCTCATCTAAATTAGATGCAATAAGTTTATCTAAGTGTCCTTCGGCAACAGGAAAGTCATAAACGAGTTTGAAATATCTATTTTGATCCAGTAAATATGTTTCAAGAAAGTTCTTCAGAACACTGGATAAGAAACTGGCATTTTGCTTGTTGGTAGAATATTTCAACTGTATATGGGTGATGTTACTATTGGTATCTTTCTGTTCTATAAAATCGATATCTTCAACCCCTTCAAGCTGAAAGGAAATGTCTGAGGATGACGATGAAAGAATTAAATAGCACGAATATAGAAATTGGTATGAGTATCCCCGAAGGGCAACTTGCCCACCGTTCCTAGAATCTTTTAATTCTTGAATACTTACTTTAACGGAAGATGTATTCTTGCGTGCTTTCTTTGAACCCTTCCCCATAGTTTTCTCCTTTCGTACTTTGGCTGTTGTAAACATGGCTGATGGGATGCATCAATGTGAAATGATACTCATTCTAAAAGAAGTAAAATCTGATTTTAGTATATCATTGATTGAGGACAGGAAAAAGGGAAAATTTACGATTTGTCTTACGAAACTTGAAAACGAATGGGACAAGTAGACATAGTTTGCCAGGTCATTGTAACTGGCGCATTGAACAGCATAGATAGTAAGTAGTTCTTTGGGTTTCGTATGTTGGTGCTGTGTGTTCGTAGAGACTCAAGCACGTAGCGGATATGCTCACTTGTCAGCTGCATCAAGCGGCTGCGCACAAGGTCTGCGGGAAAAATATTGATTCCAAGCCGCTGTGTCGAGTTCTGATTTTGAACCGTCTCCACGATAAGTTCGCTGATTTCCTCAAACACCGGGGCGGCTTCGGGCATATTGCGGCAGAGTAAGTCCAGTTCAATGTTTTCCTGAACCTGTTCCCGCACGGTGTCGGTATCAGATAAGATTGGATCAGTATTTTGTTTCTCTTTATTTGGTATTTCTTTATTTAATTGCGTGGGATTCTCCTGCGCAGTAGAATCGGACACAGGTGTTTCCAGTACGGGCGGCACAGAAAAATCATCACGGTTTTCAACATCAGAGTCCTCGGTGTGTGGATACTCATAGACGAAATACTCACAGCCGCGAAGCAGCCCACGCTCATCACGGACGCGGGAACGGACAACATATCCGGCAGTTTCCAGCTCGTGAATGGCGGTGCGGACGGCATCAATGCTTTCTTTGTTGATTGCAGCAAGGCCGCGTAGCGTGTAATCCCAATCATTAGGGAGCGACAACATTTGCGAGAGCAGCCCCTTGGCTTTTAAGGAGATAGTCTTATCCCGCAGATGATGGTTGCTCATAACAGTAAAGTTTTTGGTACGTTCTACACGAAAAACAGGCATTTATAATCCTCATATAAGATGGCGGGCAGCCGACTGCCCGCCGTTTTGTGTGTTGTGTTAATCGAACGACAGGAAGCGTATCTTGAATTTTTGGAAGTCAATGATTTGCAATTCGATGTTATCCCCGCAGAGAGGTCTCAGCGCGTCTGCCTGGAAATCGAAGCAAACCAAGATGCCGGTGCTGTTCAGAAGATTCAAGGCAGAGACGAATCGGTATAGTCGGGGAATGTCTGGCAGATAGCAGAACAGAACCGGTGAGCCTGAATCATCGACGGCATCACATTCGAGGCGGCTGTTCGGTAGGGGCGGCTGAAACTCTTGCAGAAGTGCAGCGTCTGTTTGCCTGATGATTTCCGGGCGACAAAGCAACCGCAAGAGTGTCTCGCCGTAGAAATCGTTTGTCAAAAAGTAAAAATGTTCGTAGCCGTCATTGAGCAGGAAGTGGTTGCGCTTGCGAGTTCGGGATTGTTCTAACAAAGTATGTAGAGTGTCCATGTTGTTAGATAGCAAAAGACCGCTTGCCCTTAGACTAAAAGAAACTTTTGTGCGGCATACCTGCTCCAGCATGACCTTGGCGCGCATTTCGACTTGCGGATCAAAGACGGGCAGAAACTCCATGCTGTTGTACACGGCGAAAACGCGGCCGGACGTGAACAATGCGCCTGCCATACGAGAACCGCGAATTTTTAGCATTTCGAGTTCGGACTCTTTTATCTCGTGGGAGTCATAAAAGCAAGGCTGTTCAATGCAGAATGGGCCACTTGCGGCAGGGGAAAAGATCGGCAGCTTTTCGTCACGATAAATCAGTGCTGCGCCTGCATTCAGCATCGTCACATAGGTTTGCGCGATACGGTGTAGCCGAATGCGGCGAGAAATTTCTGACTTGATGGCGTTCGTGTCGCTGCATCCGGATAAGTAAAATGCAAAGCGCTCTGGCTCTTGCTGCAATAGCAGACGTTTTCCGCGAACACCGAGCCTATAGCCGCGAAGATGATGACGAGAAAAGATACGCAGGAGTTTGTCATGTGTCAAGGACGTGACGACTTTTTTGCGGTAACTTTCACTCGCAGTAAGGCGGGCAGAACAGGTACAAGGAACCTCGCCGCAGATGGCCGTGAGCGACAACAACTCATAATTGAGACTGTTGTGGGACGGTAAAGTTGGAGACTGTGAAGAAATAGGAATCACCTCGTTTTCCTACCGTAAGCACATTATCTTCGGTGCAGCGTTTCCGTTTGGAATGTCGAAAAGGCGATTGTGACGAGGAAAAGCCGCCCAAATGTGCAAGTAGAGATTTTTTGAAGAATTTTCAGACGAAATAGAGGTCAGTTTTTTACAGATTTTGCAGGTTTTTTCATATCCAACCACGCAGAAAATTTCTCTTTTTGCATGATAGAAATGATGGTACAGGACGAATCTGCAAACCGCGTTGTCTGGAACTGATCGCACAGGGCGCCGGTGTCATCGGTCATGCAGTACAGCGCGATAATATCCAGAATTTCTTTCATTTCCAGATTGTCATAATCCCGCACGGCTTTGAGGGGCAGACAACGGTCATAGATGTGTTCAATGCAGATAGTGCATTCGCGGAAGTGAGGAAGATTTTGCTGTTCGGCATATTGTTTTAGAACAGTATGAAGTGCGGACTGCAAGAATTTGAAGCCCTCAGTGCGTGTCTTTTTAGGCAGTAATGCGGGCAGCCTGACGGACAGGATGCCGTCCTTTACGCTGACGCAGATACCCTGCATCTTGGCGGCTTGCAGATAGTAGTTCTGCGGCATACCACCGCAAAGGGTAAACAGAAAATTGCGAAGCTGAGCGGTGCTGTGCTCACTCAAAAGAGCCGCGCTTTTGGCTGTCTCAATAAATTGCTCCGGCGCGGGGGCGGGCAGTAGGCGTTCCAGCTCGTACAGCTTCTTGTTTATGTCGATCAGGCTGCGCTGTTCCAAACGGATGCGTGTTAAAAGGGTGTCAGTATTCAATAGAAACCTCCGATTATACGCATAAGTGACGTACACATTACGCAGTAGGTTACTTTCTCCAAAAACGGAGAGGCGGATAATACGCATAAGGCGCGTATTAGGGTGATACAATGCGCATAGCACAAATATTACGTCAGGGCGGACGTATTACGAACATCTGCGAATACCTCCCACTGTCAAAATTTCGCACAAACAAAAAGAGCCGCGCCTGAAAAATCAGGCACGACTCTTGATTCACCCTCTACGGTAGAACCCTATTTTGTGCATACTAATTCTAACATATGAAATTTACGGGGTCGATACAAAAGCTGTGCGGATGTTGTGCGAATATTGTGTAATAAGAAAAAAGTGATACCCTAACAAGTATATCAGATGAAATTAGTTGGGTCTAAAACAGGCATTCAAGAACCTGAATGTTATACAGCTCAATAAAAATGCGCTCTTTGTTACAGACAAATGATTTTTTTCAATGGCGGCGGGCAACCACATAAATAGCATTGCCAATTGCCTTGACCTCAGCGAGTCGATCCTGAACAAACGATTTTGTTATATCTGCCTGCTCTGCTGAAGCATGGCTTCGGTCATTTTGATGGGCGATTGCATTTCGACGAGCAAAAAGAGCTTTGATGACTTCTTTTCCATACTTGATAGATTGCTCTTGATTATCCATTGGGAATGCTTCTTGCATTACATCAGAGAAGGAAACACCAACAAGGTTCAACTGATCTTTCATATTATCTTCAGCAAGGAATACATCTCTTGAAAATCGGTCATTCAAAAACTCAAAAAACCATTCTTTTGAATCAGGAGCGCTCATTGCGATTTCAAACTGCCTCATTTGAATTGAAAAATTAGGATATCTTTCGGATTTTTCCCAACTTCCCTCATACATATGATAAAGCCCATACTTACTTATTTCGTGAATTAGAAAGTCTAATACACCCTCGGCCAAAACGATTTGGGAGCGCAAAATCGTTTTGGCCTCGTCTAACTTTCCTTCAGAAAACAGTTCGTCAGAAATTTCATATTGCTTTTCGACGGCTGAAATGCTTTCATCGAAATGAGCTTTTATTTGATCCAAGTCAAATTGTGTTGGAGCAGGTCTTTGTTCGCGGATGTTTTCAGTTCGTGCGGCCAAATCCAAATTTCGAGCCATTGCTACACCTCATTCCAATCCAGAAACAATGTCTGCAAAATTCAAATTCAACATAGGAATTGCCCCATATTGTCCAGCAATATATCCTTTTCCAAATTTCTTATCTTTCCGTATGTTTTTGATCTCTGCGAGGGAAAAGAGGTCTGTCGAACGGTCTTCTTTCTTTAGCTCAGTAAACCAAATTTGATCTCTGCGGAAAATATCCAAGTCCAGCAAACTTGTATCATGGGTTGTGAAAATGATTTGGGCTTGCGCATTGATGCTTGACTCCATGAACATTTTCAGAATTCCATGCACCAAAGCTTCATGCATACTGGTTTCCAATTCATCACATATTAGTGTTTTCCCCTTAACCATAATATCAAGGAGGGGACACAAAAACGAAATGAGTTTTTTAATGCCGGTGGACTCTTCTGTCATTAAATCGGTTTCAAAATAATCATAAACAAGTTTTGCACGGACGGTTCGTATTTTCTCTTGCAAGAGCCAGTTCTTAAAGTCATCAGATAAAAAATTTGGGAGAGGAAGACGATCTTGAGGAAAATTGCTTTGCTCAATCTTGACATCAATATCTCGTACATCCAAGTCCAAGCCTCGCATAAAAGAAAGAACGGTATTTTTTATAGAAGAATTTTCATTGATTTGTGTCAATGAGTAATCCATCCACTGATCGCTGCCAAAATTTGGATCATAAATAACAAGATCATCACGAAAGAAAGAGAAAGCTTTTTCAATTTCATCTACGGAACTAAAATTTGCAGCGCAGGAAAGAAGCAGGCGATTTGGTTTCAAAACATCTTTGCAGGTTGTCAGCTTTCCATTAAACTTTGTACCAGTTTCGAAAGTCTCACCGCTGCGCTCATAAATCTTATTTTTTCTGCCCTTTGGAAAGTAGTAGAGATATTCTTCCTTGATGATATGTTGATTCAGTGTAAAACCAAACGCATACCTTACATTATTTGCTACAAATTGAAGGGAATACTCGCTGTCTGAAGAAGAGGATTCTAGTTTATGCGGAGTCTGCGAGATGCCATCTCCTGGCTGATTTTTGATACTTTGCAAAACAAGATCTTTAACAAAGCTTATTGCATTAATAAAATTGCTTTTACCAGAACCGTTTGCACCGTAAATCACCGATGACTTTAATACACGAATGTCACCAAAATTGACGAGATGCTTCTCACCAGTGTTGTCCTTACCAGCTAAAGTTGAAAACAAAATTTTCTGCCGAATCGACTTATGGTTAGAGCATGAAAATTCCAACAGCATATCGGTATTCTCCTTTCGTACAATAAGTTTATCATATCACAGTTAAAGAAATCAATCAACAGGTTTTGTGAATTTTCCGTAATTTTGAAACTTTAATTACGGAATTATATTGTTTGGACTATTAACGGCTATCTGTTACAAAACGTAATGCAGGGATTACATCGAATTGGTTTGCTGAATTGACCCAAAGAGAGATAGACATTTTGTGTTGTCTTGTGCAAGCGTTATTTTGTAACGAGATTGCAAAAGAACTCGCTATTGAGCCGTCAACTGAAAAATATAATACCGATGTATTAGTGAAAAGAGAGATTGCCTATTTTAACTATAATGCATATTTATTATGTCATTATGTCAAAACAGGTTTAGAAAAAGTGAGGCAAGAAAAAAGTGCATATCCAGACAAAAGAAACGAAAAATTTACTTTTTGCTGTTGGGATTTTCCATATTCAAAGCGTATAAAGTAATAAAATGGCATGAGAGGAGGCGCAAAAATGCCAACCAGTAATGTTGTGATATACGCCCGATACAGCAGCGACAACCAGCGTGAGGAATCCATCGAGGGCCAGTTGCGCGAGTGCAGGGTCTATGCCGAACGCAACGACATGAAAATTATCGGCAGCTACATAGACCGTGCGCTGTCTGCCAAGACGGATGCGCGGCCGCAGTTCCAGAAGATGATTCAGGACAGCAACGCCCACAGATTTCAGTTTGTTCTTGTGTGGAAGCTGGACCGATTCTCCCGCAACCGCTTTGACTCCGCGTATTACAAGCGCGCACTGTCCAAGAATAATGTCAAGGTGATTTCCGCAACGGAGCCAATCTCCAACAGGCCGGAGGGCATCATGCTGGAAAGTATGTTGGAGGGTATGGCAGAGTATTATTCGGCTGAACTAGCGGAAAAAGTGACACGCGGTCATACGGACAATGCGCTGAAATGCAAGTTCAACGGCGGTTCAGTGCCGCTAGGCTATCGCATCAATGAGGAACGCCACTACGAGCCTGATCCGGTGATGAGTCCCATTGTTAAAGAAGTCTTCGAGCGCTACGCCGGGGGAGAGTCTATCAAGGAACTTTGCGCGGACATGAATGCTCGCGGCATACGAACCGGCTACGGCAGAAAATTTGTAAAGAGCAGCTTCCAGAATATGCTGCGGAACCGCCGCTATCTGGGCGAATACCGCTATCGGGATATAGTCACGGAAAACGCATTCCCGGCGCTGATCGACCAAGAGACATTTGACAAGGTGCAGGCTCGTATGAAAGCGAACAAAAAAGCGCCTGCCAGATCGAAGAGTGACGAGGACTTCATTCTGACAGGAAAGCTGGTATGCAGCAACTGTGGTGCGCTGATGGTGGGCGACAGCGGCACAAGTCATACCGGGGCAACCTACTACTATTATAAATGTGGGCATCGCAAGCGCAAAGAGGGCGAGCGGTGCCGAATGAAAGCGTTCCGCAAAGAACTGATTGAATCGTTTGTAGTCAAGCGTGCGCTTGGGTATGTGCTGCAAGACAGCGTGATTGCAATGCTGGCGGATGCCCTTGTGGAAAACCAGAAGCGAGAAAACACACATCTGCCTGCACTGCAAGAAGAACTGAAAAAGGTCAACAAGAAAATTGACAACATTGCAGCCGCAATAGAGGAAGGCATCATCACCCAAACGACGAAAGAACGGCTGACTGCGTTGGAAGCCCAGCGGGATGAGCTGCAAATCAGCATCTTTGAGGAAGAAACCTCGCACCCCAAGCTGACGAAAGGGTACGTTGTGCAATGGTTGGAGTCGTTCAAGCAGCGAGATTTGCGTGATCCTAAGGTACAGCGGCAGGTAATTGAGTGCTTCGTAAACACGGTATATGTCTTTGAGGACAAAATAATTGTAAACTTAAACCTCCGCGATGGGGACAAGCCCATCGCGCTTTCTAAAGAGAATGGTTCGGATATTGAAACCTTCGGGTCACCAAAAAATGCTCCCCAGCTTAGGCTGGGGAGTTTTTTTGGTGCTTCCGTGCGAGGAATCGAACAGGACGGCCGCCCGCAGGAGGCAAAAAACAATCCGGCGGATTGTTTTTTAGTCCGCGGGAGATGGACGCACGGGTCACCAAGAAGCACTACTTCGTTTGAGGTAGTGCTTTTTTCTTTATATTTACTTTTCAAGGGGAAATGGGAGATGGCGCTGGGTTTGATGTGGGGTTGTAGGGCGGCCAGCCCTCTGGCCGCCGTGGCAGTTTGCGGCGGCGGGATGCGCCCGGGAGGGATGAATCCCTCCCCTACGGATTGACCGTGAAAGGGATGTGGCGATAAGCTTCAGCGGGGTAGGGGCACCCCGCCCTACGCCCGGATTTTTAAGTGGGGTTGTAGGGAGGCCAGACCTCTGGCCGCCGTGGCCGTTTGCGATGGTGAGGAGTGCCCGGGAGGGATGAATCCCTCCCCTACGGATTGAACCGTAAAAGGGATTTGGCGGTAGGTTGCGGGCCGCATATATGCGGCCCCTACAGAGGAACCGCAAGAGGGATACGACGCTGGGTTTCGGCGGGGTGAGGGCACCCCGCCCTACGCATGGATTTGATGTGGAGTTGTAGGACGGCCAGTCCTCTGGCCGCCGTGGCCGTTGGCGGCGATGGGAAGTGCCCGGGAGGGATATGGCGGTAGGAAATAAGACATCCAGCTGCAAGGCGGATGGAAAATGGCGCAAAATGGCGCAAAACCGGGCGGGGGTGCTTGCATAATTTTGCTGCAGGCCTTATAATATAATATAACTGTTGTTATAAGGAGGGGTGTGCCACGGCGCAGACCAAACCACAAAAACAGGTGCTGGGGATACTGGGCGGGCTTGGGCCTGCTGCCAGCTGCTATCTCTACCAGATGCTGATCGACCACACCCCGGCTGCGCGGGATCAGGACCATATCGACATTGTGATCTCGTCCCGGGCGTCCACGCCCGACCGCACGGCCTTCATCATGGGCAAAAGCAGGGAAGATCCCTTTGCTGTGATGGAGCAGGATGGCTTCAGTCTGGTGCATTACGGCGCCACGGTGCTGGCAATCCCCTGCAACACGGCGCATTACTTCTATGACCGTCTGGCCGAGGCACTGCCTGTACCGGTGCTGAATATGCCCCGGCTGACGGTGGCCGATGCTAAGGCGGCGGGTTGCACAAAGCTGGGCATCCTTGCCACGGACGGCACGCTGGCGGCAGAGACCTACCAGATTGCCTGCCGGGCACAGGGTATCGACTGGGCCGTGCCGTCACCGGAGCATCAGCAGGAGGTTATGTCAGTCATTTATGACGACATCAAGCAGGGCAAGCGCGCCGATATGACGAAGTTCGGCGCGGCGGTGCATGATTTGAAAAAGCAGGGCTGCGATATGGCCGTGCTGGGCTGCACGGAGCTGAGCCTTGTCAAGCGGGACGAGCATTTGGGAGCGTTCTTCATTGACAGCACCGAGGTGCTGTGCCGGCATGCGTTACAGGCGTGCGGGGTGGAGCCGGTGGGGTTCTAAAGGCGCGAGGAGGCGGCCGGAGGACTGGCCGCCCTACGGAGCGGCGAGATTGCCCGGGAGGTGCGTGACGGCGGCGAACGGGCAAAGCCCTTCCGGCCTCGCGGGCTCGGCCACCTCCCCTGTAATGGGAGGCTTTTGCGGGCTTCGCCCGAATGCCCAGAATATAAAATCCAGCATAAACGCAAAAAACACACCAAAACGGTTTGTGTATATAAGGAGAGAAATCACAGATGGATCAGAAAAAATTCTACATCACTACGCCGATCTATTACCCCAGCGATAAGCTGCATATCGGCCATACCTACTGCACTGTGGCAACCGATGCCATGGCCCGCTACAAGCGCCTGCAGGGCTACAATGTCAAGTTCCTGACCGGCACCGATGAGCACGGCCAGAAGATCGAGTTGAAGGCCAAGGAGGCCGGCGTCACCCCGCAGCAGTTTGTTGATAACATCGTGGAGGGTCCCAAGGGCGTTAAGGATCTGTGGAAGCTGATGAACATCAGCTATGATCGCTTCATCCGCACGACCGATGACTACCATGTCGAGGCCATCCAGAAAATTTTCAAGAAGATGTACGAGAAGGGTGACATCTACAAGGGCAAGTATGTCGGCAAATACTGCACCCCGTGTGAGAGCTTCTGGACCGAGAGCCAGCTCGTCAACGGCTGCTGCCCCGACTGCGGCCGCCCCGTTGTCGACGCCGAGGAGGAGGCTTACTTCTTCCGCCTGTCCAAGTATGCTGACCGCGTGCGCGATTTGCTCGTCAACACCGACTTCCTGCTGCCGCGCTCCCGCGTGAATGAGATGGTGCACAACTTCATTGACCCGGGTCTGGAGGATTTGTGTGTCTCCCGCACCAGCTTCAAGTGGGGCATCCCGGTCGATTTCGACCCCAAGCATGTTGTCTATGTCTGGATCGACGCGCTGTTCAACTACACCACGGCGCTGGGCTTTATGAATGAGAAGTACCCCGACAGCGATTACGAGACCTTCTGGCCGGCCGATGTCCATTTTATCGGCAAGGAGATCGTCCGCTTCCACTCCATCATCTGGCCTGCCATGCTGATGAGCATGGATATGCCCCTGCCCAAGCATGTTTACGGCCATGGCTGGCTGCTGTTGGACGGCGGTAAGATGTCCAAGTCCAAGGGCAATGTTGTGGACCCCTACCTGCTGGCCGAGCGCTACAGCGCCGACGCCCTGCGCTACTTCCTGCTGCGCGACTTCCCGTTCGGCTCGGACGGCAACTTCTCCAATGAGCTGCTGATCAACCGCATCAATATGGATCTGGCCAACGACCTCGGCAACCTGCTGAGCCGCACCACCGCCATGGCGGACAAGTATTTTGGCGGCGAGCTGCCCGCCGAGCAGGCCGACGGTCCCGAGGACGCCGCCCTGCTGGATAGGGCCAAGGCGCTGCGCGCCCGCTATGAGGCCGACATGGAGGCCTACGCCTTCCAGAATGCGCTGGCCGATGTGTTTGAGGTCATCGACAACGCCAACAAGTATATCGACGCCACAGCACCGTGGGTGCTGGCCAAGAGCGAGGAATCCAAGCCCCGTCTAGCCCGCGTGCTGTACAATCTGGCTGAGACGCTGCGCATCTGCACCGTGCTGCTGCAGCCGTTCATGCCCACCACCTGTGAGAAGATCTTTGCGCAGCTGAATGTTGCCGCCGAGGGCAAGACCTGGGACAGCGCCGCCGTGTACGGCACCCTGCCTGCCAACGCAACACTGCACAAGGGCGAGAACATCTTCCCCCGTATTGACGCCGCGAAGGAGCTGGCTGAGCTGGAGGCCCTTGAGGCCGCCCAGAAGGCCGCTGCACAGGCTGCGAATGCGCCTGCCGAGGAGGAAAAGCCCGCTGAGAATGCTGCTGCGTCCGCAGAGCTGATTGGCGAGCATGAGGCCGAGATCAGCTTTGACGACTTCTGCAAGGTCGAGCTGCGTGTGGCTGAGGTCCGCGCCTGCGAGCGGATGAAGGAGAGCAAGAAGCTGCTGCACCTGACCGTGTTTGACGGCGAGCGCGAGCGCTGCATCCTGTCCGGCATTGCCAAATGGTTTGCGCCCGAGGATCTGCTCGGCAAGAAGATCGGCATCGTCGCCAACCTGGCCCCCCGCCCGATGATGAAGGGCAAGTACGTCAGCGAGGGCATGATTTTTGCCGCGGACACCGATGTAGACGGCGGCTGCTCCATCGCGTTCTTCCCGGACAGCACTCCGGCGGGCGCGCGCATCCACTAAGGTGAAGCATGCAGAAATCTAAACTCGACCAATTTTTCTCCATCCCGGCGGCGGCCGTTTTGATGGCCGTTGTCTGCAATGTGCTGTGGGGGTCGGCGTTCCCCTTCATCAAGCTGGGCTACCGCCTGTTTGCGATTGATTCCGCCGATACGGCATCGATTTTGTGCTTCGCGGGTGTCCGCTTTATGATGGGCGCGGCGCTGGTCTGGCTGGCCGGTCTGGCGCTGAACCGCCGCCCGCTGCCGATGCCGCACGGCAAAACGCTGGCTTCGGCCTGCGGGCTGGGCCTGTGGCAGACCGCTGCACAGTATTTCTTCTACTACTCCGCCGTGGCGCTGCTGACCGGCGCGATGGGCGGTATTTTGAACAGCACCCAGAGCTTTATGGGCGTGATTTTGGCGCACTTTTTGTACGGCAAGGCCGACCGGATGACCCCGCGCAAGGCGCTGGGCTGTGTGCTTGGCTTTGGCGGTGTTCTGATCGCCACGCTGGGCAACCACGGCAGCGGCAGCGCAAAGGGTATGGCGTTCATGCTGATCGCCTCCGCAATCTTTGCATCGGCCGGGCCGTGGAACAAGGCCGTGACCCAGCATGCGGACAGCTTTTCGGTCTGTGTGCTGAACCTCGGTGTCGGCGGTCTGGCGCTGGCCGCGATGGGCTTTGCCATGGGCGGCGGCCTCCACCCCGAGAGTGCCGCAGGTATCCCGGTACTGCTGTTTTTGGCGTTTATCTCCGGTGCGGGGTATGTGATCTGGGCGCTGCTGATGAAAAACAACCCGGTCTCCCGCATTGCGGTGTTTGGCCTGATCATTCCGGTCATGAATGTGCTGCTGTCGGCGCTGCTGAACGGCGAGCCGCTGTTTGAGTGGAACTACCTCGCCGCGCTGCTGCTGGTCTGCATCGGCATTTATCTCGTCAACCGCGCCCCGCAGGAGAAGCAGGCATGAACCATATTTTTGACACCCATGCGCACTATGCCTCCCGTCAGTTTGACGCTGACCGCGCCGCGCTGCTGAAGGCCTTGCCCGAGGGCGGCGTGGTGGGGGTGCTGGAATGTGCCACCCACTCTGGCGATGCGGCCCGCGTGCTGGAGCTGGCCCATGCCGCGCCCTATATCCACGCGGCAATCGGCATCCACCCGGAAAGCCTGATCGAGGAGGACGCTGCCACCGTGGCAGTCTATCATGGGGACTGGCGTGCCGAGCTGGCCGCCATGCGCCCCCTGTTTGAGGACAAGGCTGTCGTGGCCGTGGGCGAGATCGGGCTTGATCATCACTGGCCGGTCCCGCGGCAGGAGCAGTACGCCCTGTTTGAGGCACAATTACAACTTGCGAAAGAGCTGGATTTGCCGGTGTCGGTCCACGACCGCGAGGCCCACGCCGAAATGTATGCGCTGCTGCGCAAATATAAGCCGCGCGGCGCACTGCACTGCTACAGCGGCAGCGCCGAGGACGCGGCATGGCTGGTGGAGCAGGGGCTGTATCTGGGCTTTGGCGGGGCAGTGACCTACCGGGGCGCCAAGCGCGCCGCCAAGGTGCTGGCCGCCATCCCGCACGACCGCGCCCTGCTGGAAACCGACTGCCCCTATATGGCGCCCGAGCCGGTGCGCGGACATCGCAATGACAGCCGCAATATTGCCCATGTGGCCGCCTACATCGGCACGATCTGGCAGATGGACGCCCAGACCGTGCTGGATGTGACCGCAGAAAACGCGCGCACCTGTTTTGGTGTGTGAACCGTTAGCGTATCTGTAGGGGCGGGCATTGCCCGCTTGCGGGCGACCGATGGCCGCCCCTACAAATATAGAAACAAAATTTTCAGGAGTGACTTACTATGAAAGCACGCATCCCTAAGCATCGTGAATTTATCATTGATTTCCCGCAGGATATGGATCAGGCCAAGGCTGACGAGGGCTGGACCAAGCTGAACGAGATCGTGGAGGAGTACAAAAAGGCCCACAACGGCCAGAGCGTTTACTCTGCGACCTTTATTGAGGACTGCGAGCCTGCCGTGAAGAAGCTGCAGGAGGAGTACGGCTTCAACTACACCATTCAGGAAACCAAGTGAGCAAAACCGGCGGACAACTGCGTCCGCCGGTTTTCTGTTCGTACATTTTGCCAGAGGGGGAAACAGGGATGGCAAAGACAGTTATACGCCCGGCGGCGGAGGAGGACATCCCCGCCATTATTGCGCTGTATCGCCAGCTTGACAGCGCCATGGTCGCGCTGCAGCCGGAATTTTTTTGCGAGGCCCCGCGTGAGGTGGACGAGATCCGCAAGGCAGTCAGGGCCGATGACGCAGATTTTTTGCTGGCGGAGCAGGACGGCACCGCCGTGGGCTTTGCGCTGGTCTACTATGCGGGCTGGACGCCGGCGTTCAGCTGCGTGCTGCCCCACCGGTATGCCTGTCTGGGGGATTTGATCGTGGACGCAGGTGTGCGCGGGCAGGGCATTGGCAGCCAGCTGCTGGCTGCGGCCAAGCGCTGGGCCCGCAACCGGCGGCTGGAATATCTGGAGCTGCAGGTGCTGGCCCAGAACGAGGGTGCGCAGCACCTGTATGAGTCGCAGGATTTTGTCGAGGCAACAAAGGTTATGCGGTGTATGCTGTGAAAGCCGCTCTGTAGGGGGCGGCGGGCATGCCCGGCCCGCAGGTTTACGGCTGCACCCCTTTCGCGGTTGATTTGCAGGGCGGGGCTTGACCCCTTTGCGGGGCGTCGGGGACGACGCCCCCTACAGGTATAACCGCAAAGTTTCTCACTCCCGCAAACGGCCACGGCGGCCAGAGGGCTGGCCGCCCTACGCCCTCCCGTGAATTAGGTTTGCAGGGGAGAAATTTATCCCTCCCGGGCCGTGCGCCTGTATTGCTGCACAACACAAAAAGCCGGGGCGAACATTTCGTTCGCCCCGGCGGTCTTACTTCTTCGGAGTCATAGCCTCATAACCCTTTTCGTTATTTTTCGGACTGCTTCCACATCGTCATGGGAATCATTCCTATCGTTTGCGAATTTTGATTGCCCTTTCAGGATCTTACTAACAGTTCATTGGACTTACCCTCGGGTTCGTTATTTGCTGAAAAGCATTTGTGGAACGGAGTAAAGCTTGCTGTTAAGGTTATTAAGATCGTTCCTGGGGTAATGGGTCTGATGCCGAGGACCAAAGCCTCTTAACTCTTGTACATCGGAGTATCTCCTTGTTGATCAGGTGAAGTTTAGGTAAATCCTGTTCGGCGGAGTGGTGACGGTCATCTCTACCAGCCTTCTTTCATCCTAATCTATATCTCATGCGGGGGTCTGTTGTGACGGCCCCTGAGTCTGCTAAACATTAGTTAAGTAACCGGACATCGCGTTTTTATAAATCTTTTACAGGTGATGACCTGCGGCTTCGGATGCGGTTCTTTTTGTTAGCAGGCCCAGGCCCGCCGGTGATGAATGGGATCTTTGAAGTTTGCCATTGGACTCGAGCCTCCTTCCTTACGAAATACTGCCGGCGGCCTTTACGGTTTCTTTCCGGTTTCTTCTTCTGCCCTCGTGCTGCTGGATCGGAGTCCTTAAAGCTGAACTTTAAGATGTCGGTCTGTTCACGATCGGTCTTTGATGAAGAAACTTCTGGAAAGTGGCATCTCTTGGAACTTCCAGTTCCTTATCTCCGGCTGTTTTCTTTCTGTGACTATACTATATCACAGCCTTAGTGTTTCGTCTATTCGCAGACCCTACAATCTTGCTGTGCAATATTTGTGCATATTCAGGATTGAATAACACATGCTGCTTGTGGTATAATAAATATGTTGGGCGCGTGTACGCCGGAATAGATAATAGATAAAAGATAATAGATAATAAAAATGGTGGAGTTTTCTCCCTGCGGTCGAAAACCAAATTTTGTTTTCGCAGCGCAGCGGAGAAAACTCCACTTTATTTTTTATCTTTTATCTATTATCTTTTATCTTTTTACATCGTTTCCGGTGCGGTGACCTTGAACATCGTCAGGATGTTGTGGATCACGCCGCGCACGGCCAGGCACAGCGCAATGCGGCCCTGCTGCACGGTGCCCTCCGCATCAAGGATGCGGCAGGCGTTGTAGAAGCGGTGGTAGGCGGACGCCACATCAATGCAGTAGCGGGTAATGCGGGCCGGGTCATACTTCTCGGCGGCGGCGGCGATCTCAGCGGGGAAGGCGGCCAGCAGACGGATCAGCGCCTGCTCGGCGGGGTCGGTCAGGACGCTGGCGTCCACGGCCTCGGCGCCTTCAAACTTCACGCCCTCGCTCTCGAGCTTCTTCAGCACGGAGCAGATGCGCGCGTGGGCGTACTGTACATAGTAGACCGGGTTCTCGCTGTCGTTGCGCACGGCCAGATCAAGGTCAAAGTCCAGCGTGGAGGAGCTTTCGCGCTGGTTGAAGAAGAACCGCGCGGAATCAATGGGCACCTCGTCCAGCAGGTCAGTCAGGGTGATGGCCTTGCCGGTGCGCTTGCTCATACGCACGGGCTTGCCGTCGCGCATCAGGTTGACCATCTGCATCAGCACGATGTCAAGGCGGCTGCCGTCCAGACCAATGGCGTCCATCGCGCCCTTCATGCGGGCCACATGGCCGTGGTGGTCGGCGCCCCAGACATCAATGGCCTTGTCAAAGCCGCGCACGGCCAGCTTGTTGTAGTGGTAGGCAATGTCGGCGGCAAAGTAGGTGGGGATGCCGTTGGCACGGACGAGCACCTCGTCCTTGGCCTCTTCCTCGCTGCCGTCCTCGGTCTTGCGCTTGTTCACAACGCCGTACTTGGCGGCGTACTGGGCGCTGCGGTACATGATGGCACCGTCCTCGGCCTTGTAGCAGGCACCGGTCTCCAGCAGCTTGTCCACCACGGCCTTGACCGCGCCGGAGTTGTGCAGGTCGCTCTCATGGAACCAGACATCGTACGCGATGCGGTACTTGCCGAGGTCGCGCTGCAGACCGGCGATGTTCTTGGGCAGGGCATCGGCCACGATGGCCTTCTTCAGCTCGTCAAAGTCCTTTTCCACATAGGAATCGCCGTGAAGCTCGGCAAACTCCTTCGCGCGGGCGATGATGTCCGCGCCCTGATAGCACTCCTCGGGCAGGGGGCAGGCGTCCTCGCCCTTGTAGAGCTGCAGGTAGCGGATGGCAAGGCTCTTGCCGAATTTCTCAATCTGGTTGCCTGCATCGTTGATGTAGAACTCGCGGGTCACATCGTAGCCCGCCCAGTCCAGACAGGCGGCCAGACCGTCACCCAAAGCGCCGCCGCGGGCGTTGCCCATGTGCATCGGGCCGGTGGGGTTGGCGGAGACGAACTCGACATTGTAGCGCTTGCCTGCGCCGACATCGGTGCGGCCGTACTCGGGGTTGGCCACGGCGGCGCGCACAACGCTGGTGAACCAGTCCTGCGCAAGGAACAGGTTGATGAAGCCGGGGCCGGCGATCTCAAACCGGTCAAACAGGCTGCCGTCCAGTGCGAGTTTGGCGGTGATCGCCTCGGCGATCTGGCGCGGCGCCTTGTGGAAGGCGCGGGCACCGGCCATGGCCGCATTGGAGGCAATGTCGCCGTTTTTGACATCGGCGGGGATCTCCACGATGAAATCGGGCAGCTGGGCCTCCGGCAGGGAGCCGTCAGCGATGGCAGCCTTGACGGCATCGGTCAGCAGGGTGCGGGCCTGCGCCAGCGCCGCCGCGCGGGGGTTGTAGTTTTTATATTCCATGATGAACCTCCTGTGGGGGATTTTTTATTGCAATAACGCGGTAGGGACAGCGCGTTTTTACGCTTCCGGCAGCTTATCGACCGTAATGTCAACCAGATTCCGGCTGATGAAATTCTCTGCGCCGGAGTCCAGCGTGTAGCTGAATTTCAGCTTGCCGCCATCCTCGCTCAGCGCATGCTCAATGACATCGGCGGCCACGCCAAGGCTTACCGCGCCGTAGCCGGTCTCGTAATGGCAGAGATGCCGGGTGCCCTTCTCGATGATAAGCTGGCTCGACTGCTTGCCGTAGCGCAGCATCGAGACCTTGCGGGCGTCCTCGGCCACCTTGACGGTGGTGGTGCAGCCCTCATAGCCGGTCGTCTCGGTCTCCTTGTATACGATATAGTAGGCACCGTCCTTGTGGACGAGCGAGCCGCGGGTCATAAGCTCCACCGTGTCGGTGTCGCCCCGCTGCTCCATCGTGCCCTTGATGGTGATCAGATATTTCTCTTCCATGGTGTACCTCTGCATAAAAGCCTTTCCCCAGTGGGGGAAGCCTTTCTCTGCTTAGTATGTCTCAATCGCAATTCTTTCTACCGGGCCGCCGGCGTACTCGCCTAAGAACATCTGCTCCAGCTCGGCAAAGTTGTCGGGCGTGTCGCTGACATAGTAGTGGGCGGTGCCGCCGTCTGTTTTGCCGTTCAAAAGCCCCAGATCCGCCAGCGCGGCGGCGGTGGCCTGCGCGGTCACCTTGCCGGAATCCACCAGCCGCACCGCATCGCCCATAAAATCGCCGATCATCTTTTTCAGCAGCGGGTAGTGGGTGCAGCCAAGGATCAGCGTGTCAACACCGGCGTCCTTCAGCTCCTGCAGATACTCGGCAATGATGAGCTTTGTCACGGGGTTGCCGTCATTGAAATAGCCGTTCTCGACCAGCGGCACAAACATCGGGCAGGCGCGCGCAAAGATCTGCACATCGGGCAGCATATCGCGGATGACCGCCGCGTAGGAGCCGCTGCGCACCGTGGCGGCCGTGCCGATGATGCCGATGCGGTGGTTGCGGGTCGCGTCCACGGCGGCGCGGGCGGTGGCACCCACCACGCCGGTGTAGGGCACCGGCAGCCGGGCGGCCTCCTCCGGCGGATAGGTCGAGGACACGGTCCCGCAGGCGGCGATGATGAACTTGACATCCCGGCTGAGCAGAAAGCGAATATCCTGCCGCGCATACTGCACGATGATATCCCGCCCGCGGCTGCCGTAAGGCACGCGGCCGGTATCGCCGAAATAGACGATATCCTCACCGGGCAGCACGCGGCGCAGCTGGCGCACGGCGGTCAGCCCGCCAAGGCCGCTGTCAAATACGCCGATGGGCCGTGTGTCCATCAATAAGCCCCCTTCCGGCGATGCAGGGCCAGCTGCAGCAGCTTATCGACCAGCGCCGGATAGCTGTAGCCCTCATGCTCCATCAGCTTGGGATACATACTGATGGGCGTAAAGCCGGGCAGGGTGTTCAGCTCGTTGCACAAAACGCGCCCGGTGCCGCGCTCCACAAAGAAGTCGCAGCGGGACAGGCCCGCGCAGTTCAGCGCCAGATAGGCCTTGCGGGCCTCGGCCTTCACCTCGTCGAGCTTTTCCTCGCTCAGATGCGCGGGGATGACGGTCTGGGACACGCCGTTTTTGTACTTGTCATCGTAGGTGTAGAACTCCGCCCCGGCCAGAATCTCACCCGGGCGGGTGGTGGCAACGGTGGACGGGTCATCGGGGTTGCCGATGGCCGCACACTCGACCTCCTGCGCGTCCACGAACTCCTCAAAAACGACCTTGTCGTCCTCGCGCAGGGCGATCTCGACCGCCTGCTCCAGCATGGCGCGGTCGGCCGCCTTGCTGATGCCCACGCTGGAGCCGGCGTTGGCCGGCTTGACAAAGATGGGGTAGCCCAGCTTTGCCTCCACGGCGTCCAGCACCACGGGGCCGTTCAGCGCAAGGTCGGCGCGGCTGGCGGCGGCCCAGCGGCAGTGGGGGACACCGGCGGCGTCCATCAGGGCGTTGGCCACAGCCTTATCCATGCAGACCGCGCTGCCCAGCACGCCGCAGCCCACATAGGGGATGCGCGCCAGCTCAAACAGGCCCTGAATCGTGCCGTCCTCGCCGTTTTTGCCGTGCATGACGGGGGCGCAGATGTCAATGCGGACAAGCTCGGCCCTGCCGTCCTTCAGCAGCCACAGGCCGTGGTCCCGGCGGTCGGGGCTGAGCACGCAGGGGGTGCAGTCGCCCTGCTCCCAGCTGCCGTCGGCCATGGCCTCGGGCGTGGGGTTACAGGCCAGCCAGCGGCCGTCCTTTGTGATGCCGACAGGAAATGCTTCATATTGCTCTGCACAGGGGGACTGACCCAGCGCGCGCAGCCAGGCCGAGGCCGAAACACAGCTGACCTCATGCTCACTGGATACGCCGCCGAAGAAGAGCGCCACGCGCAGCTTGGTAGTAGTTTTCATCAAAAAGACTCCCTTTGTAAAATTGCGCGGCCCCTTGGGGCACACTACAAGTCTTCAGCTTATTATCATAACATATTATGCGTGCGTTGGCTAGATTATTTTTGAAAAAATGTATTTTCACGCGGGGGCACCCATTGGCCTATTGAAAGTGTAGGGGCGACCATTGGTCGCCCGCCGACTTGGCGCAGCAATGCGTTTTCCGGGAAAGGTTTTTTCACAGATAAACGGGCACGGGCGAGCAATGCTCGCCCCTACATTAGCTGTAGGGCGCATATGGAATGCGCCCCCAGTTTGTCAAAAAACGCGGTAGGGGCGGGGCTCTGCTCCGCCCGTGGCCGTTTGCCATGTGAGAAACTTTCCCGAAAAAGCGTTGCTACGTCAGGTCGGCGGGCGGAGCAGAGCCCCGCCCCTACGAATCCGCAACAAAGACGATATTCTTATCCGGGGGTAAGGTGGTTTTTCGACAGTCTGAGGGCGCATATGGAATGCGCCCCTACGGTGCGGCGGGTGTCGCGCGGCGCGGATAATTGTAGGGGGCGGCGTCCCCGACGCCCCGCAGGCGGCTGCCCATAAAAAATCGACCCGCCGACTCCCGGCGGGTCAATCGTTTGCTTTTACTTTGTAACGGGTTATCAGCTCGGCCTGATCCAGCAGAAGGCGCTTCTGGCTGGGGGTAAAGCTGCGGTAGCGGGCCAAAAGCTGGCGTTCATCGTCCTCGGCCGGGGTCTTGTGGCCAAGCAGATAGTCGATGCTGACCCCAAAATAATCCGCAATGCGCCGCAGGGTGTCATAGTCCGGCTCGCGGGTGCCCTGCACATAGTTGCCCAAGGTGGACGGCGCAAGCAGCAGTTTGGGCGCAAGATCTTTGATTTTAATTTCTTCGCAATCTATCAGATAGCGTAAACACTCATTGAATTCCATAGAAAACACCCCACAATGCGCGAATTCTAAGAATGAGCATACCAAAATAACACAAATCGTGTTGTATTGACCTAAATGGAGTTGACAAAACACAAACTGTGTTATAAAATGACAATATGAAATGTCGATGGGGTTCGTGAAGTCGGCATACATCAAAGAAAATTTTTGGAGGAAACAAAATGTTCAAGAAACTGAAGGACAAAAAGGGCTTCACCCTCGTCGAGCTGATCGTTGTTCTTGTCATTCTGGCTATCCTGGCCGCCCTGCTGATTCCGGCTCTGACCGGCTACATTGACAAGGCTCGCAATAAGCAGATTATTGCAGAGACGCGCTCCGCTGTTATGGCTGCGCAGACGCTGGTTGATGAGGCGTATGCTAAGAGTACACAGACTGTGGCTAAAACTGATACTGCTGAAGATGATCAGGTGACGGTTGGTAGCGAAGCAGTCGCATACAGTGCAATTGAAACACTGGCGGAATTGAATGCCGATACGGTTACGAGCGTGAAAATCAGTGAGAACGGCAAAATTGTCGAGTTGGTCTATACTTCCGGCAAGACCTGCACTTATAGTCCGGATGAAGAAGTTTCTAGTGCAGATGAGACGGATGGTAGCTACTATATTACAAATGCTACGGCTTAATTGATTTGGAATCTTATGAAACCCACCACCTCCCGTGGTGGGATTTTTTATACCCTCTACCTTATAATACCCGCTCTGTAGGGGCCGGGCATGCCCGGCCCGCAGCCTTGCCATAGCCGCGCGCCCCGGGTCAGCCGTAGGGGAGGGATTCATCCCTCCCGGGCACTTTCCGCCGCCGCAAACGGCCACGGCGGCCAGAGGGCTGGCCGCCCTACAACCCCACTTGAAAATCCGTGCGTAGGGCGGGGTGCCCTCACCCCGCCGCAACCTGCCGATATATCCCTTTTGCGGTTCAATCCGTAGGGGAGGGATTTATCCCTCCCGCAGAAAAGCCTCCCTTGTCAAAGGGAGGTGGACGCCGAAGGCGGCCGGAGGGATTCTGTCGGGCCTTGCCCTGCACGCCGTCACCCCCGCAGCCGGGCAGGAATCCCTCTGCCTCGCTTACGCTCGGCACCTCCCTTTGACAAGGGAGGCCTTTCGACAATCCGCCCCTACAACCTCCGAAAGGTGGTTACCATGCCCCAGACACCAAAGCTTTCTCCACAACAAAAGGTGGCCCTTGTGGAAAAAATCCTCTCCGGCGAGATCAGCCGTCAGGCTGCCGCGCAAAGTGTCGGCGTCAGCAACACCACCGTGCGCCAGTGGCTGCGCATCTATGAGGCCGAAGGCCCCGGCGGGCTGACCCCGCGCGAAAAATCCCGCCACCTCACCGCCGAGGAAAAGCAGGCCGCCGTTGCGGACTATCTGGCGGGCGAGGGCTCGCTGTTTGAAATCTGCAAAAAGTACGGCATCCGCAGCCCCCAGAACCTTGAAAAAATGGTGGAGACCGCCAAACAGGGCGGTGCGCTGCGGGGCTACCACGGTGCGTCCCGCCACAGGGGCGATGCCTACACCACCGCCGCCGACCGCGTGCAGATCGTGCAGGACTGCCTTGCCAACGGCTGCGATTACGGCGCAACAGCGCTGAAATACAATGTGGATTACAAGGCGCTGGTCAACTGGGTGGGGCGGTACCGCGCCCACGGCCCGGCGGCCCTGCACGACAGCCGCCACAGCAGCGAGGGGACGCGCCGCGCCAAAGGCCGTGCGCGCGCCGTGGCGCCGATGCAGCGCCTTGTCATTGTGCTGGACTGTCTGGAAAACCGGAAAAACTACGGCGCTATGGCGCAGAAATACGCCGTTGCGTACCATCAGGTCTACCGGTGGGTGCAGCGCTATCTGCAGGACGGCTGGCTGGGCATGAACGACCGCCGCGGCCCCGCCGATGACCCCGGCCCGGAGGGGGAGTGGGCGCGCGTGGCCCCCGCCAATGAGGACGCCGCAGAAAAATGGGTGGCCCGGTGCGCGGGCGTGCCGGACGCCCTGCCCGCCCTGCTGCGCCGCGCCGGGTACAGCTGGTGCGTGATTGCAAAAATTTTGTTTGATCTGGCGAGGATGTGAAACCCCAAAGCCTTCCCCCCCATGGGGGAAGGTGGCCCCGCAGGGCCGGATGAGGGGAGAGCTTGCCGCGGCAGCCCGTGTGCGGGTCATATCGGAAAGCCCGCCCCTCATCAGTCAGCGGTCGGGGCCGCTCGATGGAAAAATCTGCAAAAACCCTATTGACAGGCACTTGCTTTTGTGGTAAACTAATCGTTGTAAAAAAAGCAGCAACCGGCAGTAGGCCGTCGGCTCACCTTGCAGGGTTTGTCAAAACCCCGGGTCATACCATGATACGCACTAGGTGCGCAACTTCGTATGTTCGGCGGCTGCTTTCAAATGGCAGCCGCTTTTGTCTTTATCATACACTTGTGGGAGGTGTGTTACAATCGCCAGCAACAGCAAATCCAACGAACTGGAAATCAATGAGCAGATCCGCGACAAGGAAATCCGTCTGATCGGGGCGGATGGCGCGCAGATGGGCATTATGAGCCCGCGCGATGCACTGAAGATGGCCATTGACAAGGATCTTGACCTTGTTAAGGTTGCACCGCAGGCAAAGCCGCCGGTGTGCAAAATTCTTGACTACGGTAAATACCGGTTCGAGATGCAGAAAAAGGAAAAGGAAGCCAAGAAAAACCAGAAAGTGGTTGAGATCAAGGAGATCCGCCTTTCCCTGAACATCGACACCAACGACTTCAACACCAAGGTGAACCAGGCAGCCAAGTTCCTGCAGCAGGGCCATAAGCTCAAGGTGAGCATCCGGTTCCGCGGCCGCGAAATGGCACATACCAGCTTAGGTCTGGATGTCCATAAGCGTTTTGCCGAGGCGTTGGAGGGCAAGGCCGTCATCGACAAGCAGCCCAAGCTTGAGGGCCGCAGCATGATGATGTTCATGTCCCCCGTTCCCAACAAGTAAGAAAGTAAACTCTCAGGAGGAAACAACAATGGCTAAAATGAAGCTCAAGACCCTTTCCGGCGCCAAGAAGCGCTTCAAGATGACTGCTTCCGGCAAGATCAAGCGCAATGCGTCCAAGCGCCGTCACATTCTGACCAAAAAGACCACCAAGCTGACCCGCGGCCTGCGTATGCCCAAGTACGTTGACAAGACCAACGAGGCTGCCGTCAAGAAAATGATGCCCTACGGCGGCTGATCTGCCCGGGACATTTAAAGGTCAGTTACTACCTGTTATAGACAAAAGGAGATATAAAACATGGCTCGTATTAAAGGCGCTACCATGACGCACAAGCGTCGTGCTAAGACTCTCAAGCTCGCAAAGGGTTACTACGGTGCTAAGTCCAAGCACTTCCGCATGGCCAAGCAGGCCGTTATGAAGAGCGGCAACTATGCTTTCGTTGGCCGTAAGCAGAAGAAGCGCCAGTTCCGCAACCTGTGGATCACCCGCATCAACAACGCTGTTCGTGCTCAGGGTATGAACTACTCCACCTTCATGAACGGTCTGAAGAAGGCCGGCGTCGAGCTGAACCGCAAGATGCTGTCTGAGATGGCTATCCACGATCCCGCCAGCTTCAACGCTCTGGTCGAGACCGCCAAGAAGGCTCTGTAATAGCTTGCATAAAAGACTCGCGCACACGCGCGAGTCCTTTTGTGTTTAAAGGGGGAAATGGCAAAAAAGCGGGCAACCAAGGAAAGCTCTCCCCTCATCCGGCCTGCGGGCCACCTTCTCCCCCAAGGGGAGAAGGCTTGAGGCTGTGAAGCCTTCCCCTTCGGGGGAAGGTGTCGGCGGCCCCGACCGCCGATGGATGAGGGACGGCCTTCCGGCAGACTGCTGTTTCTCTTTATTCACACAATTTAGTTGATTTTATACAAAAGGGGCGCTACAATGGAAACGATCACCAGCCGTGATAACGCCAAGATCAAATACGCCTGCGCGGTGCGCGATTCAGAAAAGCAGCGCGCCGCTGACGGCCTGTTTTTTGCCGAAGGGCCAAAGCTCTGTCTGGAGCTTGCCAAAAGCTGCACGCCGCGCACGGTCTACGCCACGGCGGCCGCACAGGCTAAAACGCCCGGGCTGGCAACGCTTGCCCCCGCTGAAATCGCGCCCCATGTGGCGGAAAAGCTCAGCGGCACCAAGTCAAATCAGGGCGTTTTTGCCCTGTTTGAAACGCCCACCCCGCCCGCCGATACGCTGGACACCGCCCGCCGCATCCTGATGCTGGAGGGTGTGCAGGACCCCGGCAATGTGGGTACGCTGCTGCGCAGCGCGGCGGCGTTCGGGTTTGATGCGGTCGTGCTGGGGCCGGGGTGTGCATCGCCCCTGTCGCCAAAGACGCTGCGCTCCTCGATGGGGGCGGCCGGGCGGCTGCCGACACTGCATAGCGCCGACCTGCCCGCCGCACTGGCGCAGCTGCGCAGCCGCGGCGTCACAACGCTGGCGGCAGCGCTCTACCGGTCGCGCCCGCTGGACGAGGCCGGGAACGACTTCCCGCACGGTGTCTGCGTGGTCATCGGCAGCGAGGGGCAGGGCCTGACGCAGCAGACCGTTGAGGCCTGCGACATGGCCGTGCGCATCCCGATGACCGACCGGGTGGAGAGCCTGAACGCCGCTGTGGCCGGCAGCGTGCTGCTGTGGCATTTCAGGGGCGTGTAAGCAGACACCCGAAAGCTGCTGCGCGGCGGCCAGGGGACTGGCCGCCCTACGGGGCAACAGCGGGCGTAGGGCGGGCAGTCCTCTGCCCGCCGCTGTGCAGCCGTAAGGATAAAAGGGGGCATCCTCCATGGACAAAACACTTGCATGGCTCTGGCTGGCGGACGCCGTCGGCTCGGCGTGCCAGTATGCGCAGGAGCTGCTTGCGCTTTACCCCGACCCGGCCGAGCTGTATGACCTGCTGCGCGCAGGCACCGAGGCCCCGCCGACCTGCCTGACGCCCCGCGCCCTTGCCCAGCTGCAGGATACGACCCCCTTTGATTTTGAGGAGCGGCTCGACCACTGCCTGCTGAGCGGGATCGAGCTGCTGACCCCCGATGAGGACGCCTACCCCGCCGCGCTGCGCGACCTGCCCGACCTGCCGCTGGTGCTGTATCTGACCGGCGAGGCGGCCTGCCTGAACGGGCAGCGCTGCGTGGGCATGGTGGGCACCCGCCGCCCCAGCGCTTACGGGCGGCAGGCGGCCTTTGACCTGTCGCTGGCGATGGCGCAGGCGGGCGCGGTCATCGTCAGCGGTCTGGCGGACGGGCTGGACAGCGAGGCCCACCGCGCCGCGCTGCAGGCCGACCGCCCCACGATCGCGTTTTTGGGTACGGCCATTGACAAGACCTACCCGGCCGCCAACGCAAGACTGCGCACCGCCATCGAGAAGGGCGGCGGCGCTGTCTGCAGCGAGTACCCGCCCGGCTACACAGGCCGCACGACCGGGACCTTTCTGGCCCGCAACCGGCTCATTGCCGCCCAGAGCGAGGCGCTCTGCGTGGCGGAGGCCCGAACCCGCAGCGGCACACTGAACACCGTGCACCATGCCGAGCGGCTGGGCCGCCCGGTGCTGGCCGTGCCGGGCAGCATCTACAGTGCGCTGAGCGAGGGCACGAATGAGCTGCTGCGCACCCACCGCGCCGAGCCGCTGTGCAAGGCTGCCGATGTGCTGGATATACTGGGCATCGGGGTGCAAACAGCCGTGCCGGAGCAGCAGCGGTTTGACCCCGCTGCCGTCAGCCCGGACGCACAGCAGGTCTACGCAGCCTTAAAGCCCACGCCGCAGAGCATGGATGCCCTGTGCGCCGCCACCCGCCTGCCCGCCGGCCGCGTGCTGGCGGCCTGCACGGAGCTGGAGCTTATGGGCGGCGCACAGGCACAGCCGGGGAGAAGATATATTGCGCTATAATGATAACGCACGGTAGGGGCGGGCTCTGCTCCGCCCGCCAACCCTGTGGCACAGGTACTTTCCCGGAAAGCTGCTCACGCGGCAAACGGCCACGGGCGGAGCAGAGCCCCGCCCCTACGCAGCAATAGCGTAACTATTATCTAAAAAACTTTTTCATTGAGGTAAATTATGCCAAAGCTAGTCATCGTGGAATCCCCTGCCAAGGCAAAGACCATTGGCAAGTATCTGGGCCGCGGCTACAAGGTCACGGCCAGCATGGGCCATGTGCGCGACCTGCCCGCCAGTACGCTGGGCATTGATGTCGAAAATGGCTATAAGCCGAAATATATCACGATCAAGGGCAAGCAGAAGCTTGTCAAGGAGCTGAAGGCCGAGGCCAAAAAGTGCGATGGCGTCCTGCTTGCGACCGACCCGGACCGCGAGGGCGAGGCCATCAGCTGGCATCTGGCGAACATTCTGGGGCTGGACCCCGCTGCGCCCAACCGCGTGACCTTTGACGAAATCACGAAGAAGGGCGTCAAGGAGGGCATGGCCCATCCCCGCGCCATCAATATCGACCTTTTCAACGCGCAGCAGGCCCGGCGTGAGCTGGACCGTCTGGTCGGCTACAAGCTCAGCCCGTTCCTCTGGAAAAAGGTCCGCAGAGGCCTTTCCGCCGGCCGTGTGCAGAGCGTGGCCGTGCGGCTCATCCGCGACCGCGAGATCGAGATTGAGAACTTCAAGCCGGACGAATACTGGAACATTGATGCGCTGCTGCACCCGCAGGGCGAAAAGGGCGAGTTCACCGCCCGGCTGGCGGCAACGGCAGACGGCAAAAAGCTGACGGTCACGGACAAGCAGCAGGCCGATGCAGTGCTGGCCGCGCTGGACGGCAAGGATTACACCATTACCAAAATCGAAAAGGGCAAGCGCCGCCGTCAGCCCGCGCCGCCCTTCATCACCTCCACGCTGCAGCAGGACGCGAGCCGCGCGTTCGGCTTCTCGGCCACGCGGACGATGCGCGCCGCCCAGACCCTGTACGAAGGCGTTGACATTGCGGGGCACGGCACGGTGGGTCTGATCACCTACATGCGTACCGACTCGCTGCGCATCGCTGCCGAGGCGCAGGCTGCCGCCAAAACCTTTATCGCTGACCGCTGGGGCGAGGGCTATGTCTGCAAGACGCCCCGCAAGTGGAAGAGCCGCTCCGCCACGGCGGCGCAGGACGCCCACGAAGCAATCCGCCCCTCGATGCCCGAGCTGACCCCCGATGAGGTCGAGCAGAGCATCAGCGGCGATACCGCCAAACTGTACCGCCTGATCTGGAGCCGCTTTATGGCAAGCCAGATGGCCGACTGCATTCAGGACACGGTCTCGGCATCCATCACGGCGGGGGAGTATCTTTTCCGCGCATCCGGCTTCCGGGTGTCGTTTGACGGCTTTACGGCGCTGTATGAGGAATCCACTGACGACACGAAGAAAAAGGAGACCGCCCTGCCCCCGCTGGAGGAGGGCCAGAAGCTGGCGCTCAAAAAGCTGACGGCGGACCAGAAGTTTACCCAGCCGCCGCCGCTCTACACCGAGGCCACCCTCATCCATGCGCTGGAGGAGAACGGCATCGGCCGCCCGTCCACCTACGCGCCGATCATCACGACCATCGTGGACCGCGGCTATGTCGAGAAGGACCAGAAAAAGCTGAAAACGACCCCGCTGGGGCAGGCTGTCAACACGGTCATGATGGAGCAGTTCCCCGATATTGTCAATGTGAAATTCAGCGCTGACATGGAGAAAAAGCTCGATGTGGTCGAGGCCGGCGAGGCAGACTGGGTCAAGACGATCGACGAGTTCTATCAGGGCTTTGAGAAGAGCCTGGAGCAGGCCGAGAAGAACATGGAGGGCAAGCGCATCAAGGTCGAGGACATCCCGACTGATGAGATCTGCGAGAAGTGCGGCCGCCCCATGGTCATCAAGTCGGGCCGCTACGGCAAGTTTGTGGCATGCTCCGGCTTCCCGGAGTGCCGCAACGCCCACCCGCTCGTCAAGGATACGGGCGGTCTCTGCCCGCTGGACGGCGGCCACATGCTGGTGCGCAAAAGCAGCAAGGGCCGTGTCTACTACGGCTGCAGCAACTACCCCAAGTGCAATTATATGACATGGGACGAGCCGGTGCCCGAGCGCTGCCCCCAGTGCGGCAGCACCCTGTTTAAAAAGAAGGGCCAGCTCTACTGCGCTAAAGAGGGCTGCGGGTTTGTGAAGGCGATTGAGAAAAAGTAATCGCCTGCTCAAGCATTTGCAGGGGCGATGCTTGCATCCGCCCCTGCAGCCTCCCGGAAACAGAACTATAACGGAGAAATTATGCAAGTAAAAATAATTGGTGCCGGTCTGGCCGGGTGCGAGGCGGCACTCTGGCTGGCGGATCGCGGCGTGCAGGTCGAGCTGTGCGAGCAGAAGCCCACAAAATATTCCCCGGCCCATAAAAGCGCGGGCTTTGCAGAGCTGATCTGCTCAAACTCGCTCAAGGCTGAGCGCCCCGACTCCGCGTCGGGTCTTTTGAAAATCGAGATGAAGCTGCTGGGCAGCCATCTGCTGGACGCGGCCGAGACCGCCCGCGTGGCGGCAGGCGGCGCGCTGGCCGTTGACCGGGATGTGTTCTCTGCCGCTGTGACCGAAATGGTGGAAAAGCACCCGAACATCACGGTCCGGCGTGAGGAAGTCACGGCCTTGGACGAGAGCGTCCCGCTGTTGGTGGCGAGCGGCCCCCTGACCGAGGGCGCGCTGGCGCAGGCGGTCGCAGCGCTGACCGGGGACCACCGGCTCAGCTTTTATGACGCGGTGGCCCCCATCGTGACGGCCGAAAGCCTTGACTATGACAAGGTGTTCGCCGCCTCCCGCTACGGCCGGGGCGAGGCCGACTATCTGAACTGCCCCTTTAATAAGGAGGAGTATGAGAGCTTCCATGCGGCGCTCATCGCCGCCGAGCGCGCGCCGCTCCACGATTTTGACGGCGATCTGACCGTCTACGAGGGCTGTATGCCGATCGAGGTCATGGCTGCGCGCGGGGCGGATACGATCCGGTTCGGGCCGCTGCGCCCGGTCGGCCTGCGCGACCCGCGCACCGGCCACCGCCCGTGGGCGGCTGTGCAGCTGCGTGCCGAGAACACGGCCCGCACGCTCTACAACCTTGTCGGGTTCCAGACGAACCTGAAATGGGGCGAGCAGAAGCGGGTGTTCAGCATGATCCCCGGTCTGGAGCACGCTGAGTTTGTGCGGTACGGCGTCATGCACCGCAACACCTTCCTCGAAAGCCCCAAGGTGCTGACAAAGCAGCAGTTTCTGGCGGACCACCCCAATGTGTTTTTTGCCGGGCAGATCACCGGCTTTGAGGGCTATATGGAGAGTGCGGCGTCCGGCCTGCTGGCTGCCCGCCAGATCTACGCCCGCCTGACGGGCCGCACGCTGCCGCCGCCCCCGGCGGCCACGATGTGCGGCTCGCTGCTCGACTATATCACGACCCCGAACAAGGACTTCCAGCCGATGGGCGCGAACATGGGCATACTGCCCCGCACCGAGGAGATCAACGCCATACGCGACAAGCGCGAGCGCTATATGGCGCTTTCGCAGGCCGCACAGGACGCCATGCGTGCATGGACGGAGGAATATAAAGCATGAAAATTTTAGTGGATGCCATGGGCGGTGACAACGCCCCGCTGTGTGTGCTGCAGGGCGCAAGTCAGGCTGCGGCGGAATTCGGCGACGGCATGACGCTTGCGCTGCTGGGCGAGGAAAAAGCCATCCGCGACTGCGCAAAAGAGAATAAAATTGACCTTGCACCGTTTGAAATCATCAACTGCACCGAGAATATCGACATGCACGATGACCCGGTCAAGGCTGTGCGCCACAAAAAGGATTCCAGCCTTGTCAAGGGTCTGACCATGCTGAAGAACGGCGAGGCCGATGCCTTTGTCAGCGCCGGCTCCACCGGTGCGCTGCATGTCGGCACCAGCCTGATCGTGCGCACCGTCAAGGGGGTCAAGCGCCCGGCGCTGGCCACCCCGATGCCCGGCGCCAAGCAGAATTTCCTGCTGCTGGACTGCGGCGCGAATGTCGAGTGCCGCCCCGAGATGCTCAACGCCTTCGGCACGATGGGCAGCGTCTACGCCGAAAAGGTCATGGGCCGCGAAACGCCGAAGGTCGCACTCGTCAACAACGGCGCCGAGGATACCAAGGGCACCCCCACCTACCGCGAGGCGCACCAGCTGCTGAAGGCAAACCCCTGCATCCATTTTGCCGGCAACATCGAGCCGCGCTATATCATGGACGGTGAGGCCGATGTCGTGGTCTGTGACGGCTTTGTCGGCAATGTGGTCCTCAAGCTGACCGAGGGCGTTGCCAAGACGCTGCTGGGTATGCTGAAAAAAATCTTTTTGCAGAATATCATCACCAAGCTCAGCTATCTGGGCATCAAGGGCGGTCTGGGTGAGCTCAAGCGGATGATGGACTCCGAGGAGGTCGGCGGCGCACCGCTGCTGGGTGCCGCCAAGCCGGTCATCAAGGCGCACGGCTCCAGCCACGCCAAGGGCATCAAGAACGCCATCCGTCAGGCCAAACTCTGCGTTGCCAACGACCTGTGCGGCACGATGGAGAAAGCACTGGCCCAGCTTGCCCCGGCGGAAGAGAAATAAAAGGCGGCCCGCGTAGGGGGCGGCGTCCCCGACGCCCCGGGCGGTTACCCGGAAAATGCCGTGTATGGTAAACCGCGGAGGGGTCAAGACCCCTCCCTACAGGGTACATGGAAAACGGAATCTTGTAGGGGTGCGGTTGACTGAATAAAGGAAAGTGTGATTGACTATGGCTCACAAACCGGAAGAGCTGCAGGAGGTCCTGCAGTATACATTCAAAAATCCTGCGCTGCTGCGCATTGCAATGACCCATACCAGCTTTGCGAATGAGAGCAAGGTCGCCACGACCCACAATGAGCGGCTGGAATTTCTGGGCGACAGCGTGCTGTCCGTTGTGGTGGCGGACTATCTGTTCCACCAGTCCGGCCGCCCCGAGGGCGAGCTGACCCGGATGCGCGCAAGCCTCGTCAGTGAGGAGGCGCTGTTCCAGTTCGCGCAGGAGATCCACCTCGGCGAGTATCTGCGCCTCGGCCACGGTGAGGATCTCGGCGGCGGGCGCAACCGCCCCAGCGTTGTCTCCGATGCGTTTGAGGCCCTCATCGCCGCGCTGTATCTGGACGGTGGCATGGAGGTCGCGCGCAATTTCATCCTGCCCTTCATCACCGAGGGCAAGACCGCCGAGGACGACTACAAGACCCGCCTGCAGGAGGTTGTCCAGCAGGACCCCTCCGCCGTTTTGAAATATGAGGTCACCGGCGAGACCGGCCCCGACCACAACAAGCAGTTCACCGTCTGCGTCTGGCGCAACGGCGAACTGCTGGCCGAGGGCAAGGGCCGCAGCAAAAAAGCCGCCGAGCAGCACGCTGCAAAGGTGGCGCTGGAAAAATTGCAGTAATATTGCCGTTTAATGATGCTCTGTAGGGGCCGGGCATGCCCGGCCCGCGGCATAAAAATCGCAGCCCGTTTACGGGTATACAGGGCGGGGTTGAGGGCCGGGCATGCCCGGCCCCTACGACCAGACAGAATCGAAAGGTAACACCACTTCATGCGCCTGAAAGAACTGGAAATCCAAGGCTTTAAATCCTTCCCCGATAAGACAAAGATCGCCATCGGGGAGGGCATCACCGGTGTTGTCGGGCCGAACGGCTCCGGCAAATCGAATATATCCGACTCCATCCGCTGGGTGCTGGGCGAGACCAGCTCCAAGCAGCTGCGCGGCACCGGCAAGATGGAGGATGTCATCTTCGGCGGCACCCAGTCCCGCGGCGCTATGGGATTTGCCTCTGTCGCACTGACGATCGACAACAGCGACCACGGCCTTGACATGGACGCCGATGAGGTCACGATCGGCCGCCGGTACTACCGCAGCGGCGAGAGTGAATACTCCATCAACGGCCAGAATGTCCGCCTCAAGGATGTGTATGAGCTGCTGCTCGACACCGGTATCGGCCGCGACGGCTACGCCATCGTCGGGCAGGGCCGCATCGCTGAGATCGTCGGCGCCAAATCCGCCGAGCGCCGCGAGATCTTTGAGGAGGCGTCCGGCATCGCCAAATACCGCTACCGCAAAAACGAGGCCGAGCGCCGTCTGGCCGCCGCCGAGGGCAACCTCGAGCGTCTGCGCGACATTCTCAGCGAGCTGGAGCGGCGGGTAGGCCCGCTCAAGCGGGACAGCGAGAAGGCCCAGCAGTTTCTGGAGCTGAGCGAAAAGCGCAAGGGGCTGGAGATCACCCTCTGGGTGGATGCCATCCGCCGCGCCAATGACGCGCTACGCGACCAGCAGCGCCGGTACGAGGCCGCCCAGGCGGACTACGACCGCCTGAGCCGCCAGCTGGACGCCTTTGACGAGCAGAGCGCCGCCCTGCGGGAGGAGGCCCAGCAGCTGATGCTGACGGTCGAGCAGGCCAACACCGACATCCGCACCATCACCGAGGCCAACGCCGGCAGCGAGAGTGAGATCGCCGTTTTGAAGAACGAGAGCGAACACAGCCGCTTCCGCATTGACGAGGCCAACACCGAGCTGCAGCGCGCCGGGCAGGGCCGCGAGAGCATCGAGCGCGAGGCCGCCGACCACCGCGCCGCCATCGACGCTTTAAAGGACGGCATGGCCGCGCTGGACGCCCGTGTGGCCGAGCTGCGCGAGGCCCTGCATGCGCTGGAGGAAAAGGCCGCCGCCAGCGGCGAACGGCGCGATGTCATTGACGCCGCCATGGCCCGATTGCAGGACACCGCCACCGCCGCGAAGGTCCGCGCCGCATCGGCCCAGTCGGCGGGGCAGGCCGCCGCCGACCGCCTGACCGAGGCGCGCGCGCAGGCCGAGGCGCTGCAGAACGCCGCCGCCGCCACCGACGAGGAACGCCGCCGCGCCGAGCGCCGCTTTAAGGACGCCGAGGAGGCTGTGACCCGCAACGACAACATCAAGGCCGGCTTAAAGCTCAAGCTGGACAGCCGCCGCCGCCAGCAGGCGGACGCCGCCGAGGCCCTGCAGAAGGCCGACCGCGAAAAATCCGCCGCCGCCCAGCGCATCCATATTCTGGAGGACTTGGAGCGCAACATGGACGGCTACCAGCAGAGCGTCAAGTCGGTCATGCGGGCGGCCGGGGCAGGCCGCCTGCGGGGCGTCATCGGCCCTGTGGCCGGTATCCTCACGGTCGAAAAGGGCTACGAGACCGCCATCGAGACCGCGCTCGGCTTTGCGTTGCAGAACATCGTGGTCGAGGATCAGGGCTGTGCCCGCGCCGCCATCGGCTTTTTGAAGGATGAGCGCGCTGGGCGCGCCACCTTCCTGCCGCTGGACACCGTGCAGGGCACCCGCTTTACGGGCCGCTTGACCGGCACGGCAGAGGTTGCCGCAGACCTTGTCAAAGCAGACCCGAAATATCAGCATATCATCGACAATCTTCTCGGCCGTATCATCGTGGTCGAGGATCTGACCGAGGCGTCCGCCGTGGCGCGCAGCCTCGGCTACCGCAACCGCATCGTCACGCTGGACGGGCAGGTCATCAACGCCGGCGGCTCCTTCACCGGCGGCTCCACCGCCCGCAGTGTCGGCGTGTTCAGCCGCAAGCAGGAACTGGACGAGCTGCGCAGCAGGCTGACCAAGCTGGAAGCCCGCCGCGCCGAGGCCGAAAAGGAGCTGGCCGCCCGCAAGGCGGAGGTCGATAACCTCTCCGCCCAGCTGGCCGGTGCCGAGGGCGAGGGCATGAACGCCGCGACCGAGCATGTCCGCGCCGGGCTGGAGGTGGAGCGCCTGACGAAGGCCGCCGCCCAGAACGAGGAGACGGCCCGCAATATTGAAAGGGAGATCGCCGCCCAGCAGGCCGCCGTGACCCAGAACGAGGCCGCCCGCGCCGAGGCTGAAAAGACACAGGCCGACGCCGAAGCCGAGATGGCAAAGTACACCGCCGAGCTGGCAGCACTGGGCGAAAGCACCGGCAGCCTGACCGCCGAGCGGGAGCACATCACGACAGAGCTGTCCGAAAAGCAGCTGCAGCGTCTGGCCGATGAAAAGGACATCGGCCTGCACGAGGCTGCGCTGCAGGGCCTGCAGAGCCGCACCGGCGAGGCCGAGGCCCGCGCCCGCGAGCTGCAGACTGTGATTGAGGCTGCTAAGGCAAAGATCGAGGCCAACGCCCTGAAAATTGCCGAGATGGAGCGCACCCGCGGCGACAACCTGCAGAAGATCGCCGCCGCCGAGCAGACCATCCGCACCGCAAACGCGGCCCGCATGGAGAAGGAGGCCGCCGTTGAAAAACTGAACCGCGACAACCGCGCCCTGACCGATGAGCGCGAGCGGATGAGCGGCGAGATGGCTCGCCTGGCCGAGCGCCGCACCGCCGCCGAGACCGAGCTGAACGATACCAACAGCAAACTGTGGGAGGAGTACCAGCTGACCGAGGGCGAGGCCCGCAGCCATTGCGTACCGTTTGAGAGCCTGACCGAGCTGCGCCGCAGCGTGGCCGAGGTCCGCAGCAAGATCCGCGGTCTGGGCAATGTCAATGTGGGCGCCATCGACGAGTACAAGGAGGTCAAGGAGCGCTACGACTTCCTGAAGGCGCAGGTCACCGATGTCGAAAAGGCAAAGTCCGAGCTGACAAAGATGATCGCCGAGCTGTGCAGCGAGATGGAGGAGCTGTTCACAACAAGCTTCAAGCAGATCAACACCCACTTCCAGCAGATCTTCAAGGAGCTGTTCGGCGGCGGACATGCACGGCTGTATCTGTCGGACGAGGCGAATGTGCTGGAATCCGGCATCGAGATCGAGGTCTCGCCCCCCGGCAAGGTCATCAAGAATCTGAGCGCGCTTTCCGGCGGCGAGCAGGCGCTGGTCGCAATTTCGATCTACTTCGCCATTCTGAATGTCAACCCGGCACCGTTCTGCTTCCTCGATGAGATCGAGGCGGCGTTGGACGATGTGAATGTGGCGCGCTACGCGCAGTATCTGCGCCGCATGACCGACAACACCCAGTTTATCGTCATCACCCACCGCCGCGGTACAATGGAGGCCGCCGATGTCCTCTACGGCGTCACGATGCAGGAGGACGGTGTCTCCAAGATTTTGCGCCTTGATCTGGATAAGGTGAACGCGGAGCTGATTACCTGATGGCATGTAGGGGCCGGGCATGCCCGGCCCGCCACATAAATACGACCACCCGCCAATGGGAAGCCACACAAACCCGCGGGCCGGACATGTCCGGCCCCTACGGGGCGGCAAATCAAAAGTAAGGAGGGCCAGCTATGGGCTTTTTCAACTTTTTCAAACGCGATATTACGGAAGAGGAGTTTCAGGAGCAGCAAAAGGTCAAGCGCGGTCTGGAAAAGACCCGCACCGGCTTTTTCCAGAGCATCGTCAATACGCTGACCAACGCGCAGATCGATGATGACCTGTATGACCGGCTGGAGGAGCAGCTTATTCTGGCCGATGTCGGCCCCGCCTGCGCCGTGCGCCTTGTGGATGAACTGCACGATCAGGTCGAGGAAAAGCACCTCAAGACCGGGCAGGAGGCGCTGGACGCCCTGCGCGGCATCATCTGTCAGGAGCTGACCCCCCGCTACCCGATGGAGCTGGACGGCAAGCCTGCGGTCATTCTGGTCATCGGCGTCAACGGTGTGGGCAAGACGACCACGATCGCCAAGCTGGCAAGCCTGTACAAAAAGCAGGGCCGCCGCGTCATGCTGGCAGCGGGCGATACCTTCCGCGCTGCCGCCAGTGAGCAGCTTGAGCTTTGGGCCGAGCGGGCGGAGGTGCCGCTGGTGCAGGCCGGCATGGGCGCCGACCCGGCCGCCGTCATTTTTGACGCCGTCAAGAGCGCCACGGCCCGCGGCTATGACATGGTCATTGCCGACACCGCAGGCCGCCTGCACAACAAAAAGGGCCTGATGGACGAGCTGTCCAAGATTTCCCGCAGCGTCAAAAAGGCCAGCCCCGAGGCCAGCCTGGAGGTGCTGCTGGTGCTGGACGCCATCACAGGCCAGAACGCCATCAGTCAGGCGCATGAGTTCTGCCGCGCTGCCAGCGCCACCGGCGTGGTGCTGACCAAGCTGGACGGCACACCGCGCGGCGGCTGTGCGGTCTCCGTCTGGGAGAACCTCGGCCTGCCGATCCGGTTCATCGGTGTGGGTGAAAAAATCGACGATCTGATGGAGTTTGACGCCCAGACCTTTGTCGAGAGCCTGCTGCCGGAATCGGCTTTGCAGAAGGAAGAAAAGGCCGATAACACAGAGGAGGGCGAAGCATGATCGTCTGCGCAGCAAGCAACAATGCCGGCAAGCTGAAGGAGCTGCGCCGCATTCTGGAGCGGATGGGCCATGAGGTCAAAAGTCTGCGGGAGCTGGGCATTGCGCTCGACCCCGAGGAGACCGGCACGACCTTTGCCGAAAATGCACGCATCAAGGCCGAGGCCTTCTGCAAGGCCAGCGGCCTGCCCACCGTGGCGGACGATTCGGGCCTTTGCACCAACGCATTGAACGGTGCGCCCGGCGTTTACAGCGCCCGCTATGCCGGGCACCACGGCGATGACGATGCCAACAACGAAAAGCTGCTGCGCGAGATGGCCGATGTGCCGGAAGGGCAGCGCGGCGCAAGGTTTGTGTCCGCCGTCTGCTTTATGCTGCCGGATGGCCGTGCGCTCGAGGTCGAGGGCGAGTGCCCGGGGCGCATTGCGTTCAACCTGCAGAACGGGGACTACGGCTTTGGCTATGACCCGCTGTTCATCCCCGATGCATACGGCACGCCCGATGGCTGCCGCCCCAACACCGAGAACCGCAGCTATGCCCAGCTGACCCCGGCGGAAAAGGACGCCATCAGCCACAGAGGCCGTGCGATGGAGAAGCTGGCAGAAAAGCTGCCCGCGTTTTTGGGATAAAAGCCTTCCCCCTTTGGGGGAAGGTGGCCGAGGCCCCGACCGAGGCCGGATGAGGGGCGGCCTTGCGGCGAGTACCCGTGAGCGGGAAGCTGCCGTGGACTCTGCCCTCATCAGCCGCCTGCGGGCGGCAGCTTCCCCCGGAGGGGGAAGCCTTTGTAGGGGCCGGGCATGCCCGGCCCGCAACATAAAAGCCGCAACCCGTTAAAGGAAAAAACACGCAAACCCGAGGGCCGGGCATGCCCGGCCCCTACCGCGATACGATATATACTATAATTATAAAGGAGCAACCCTATGTCTTTAACCAGCAAACAGCGCGCGGCACTGCGCGGCGCAGCCAACACCATGGACCCCGTTTACCAGATCGGCAAGGGCGAGATCGACGATACCCTCAAGCAGGGCATCGCAGACTGCATCGCCGCCCGCGAACTCATCAAGATCAAGGTGCTGGAAAACAGCGAGTACGACCCCCGCGAGGCCGCCGACATCCTGTGCGAGGCACTGGACTGCGACTGCGTGCAGGTCATCGGCCGCAAGTTCGTTCTTTTTAAGCAGAAGAAAAAGGAGAGCGCCTACGCCGCCCTGCTCGCAAAATGAAAATCATGCTCTACGGCGGGACCTTTGACCCGCCCCACAACGGCCATATAAACAACCTGCGCGCGGCGCTGGCGCTGGTACGGCCGGACCGCGCCATCGTCATGCCGGCCGGCACGCCGCCCCACAAGCAGGCCAGCACCACCCCGGCGGCGCTGCGCCTGCAAATGTGTGCCTGCTTTGCGGCGCTTTCCCCCGTGGTGGAGGTCAGCGACTGGGAGATACGCCGGGGCGGGCGCAGCTATACCGTACACACGCTGGAATGGCTGCGCAGCTGCGACCCGGCTGCGGAGCTGTACCTTTGTGTCGGCAGCGATATGCTGCTGACCTTTACCCAGTGGTATCGCTGGCAGGATATGCTCGGCATGGCAGCCCTTGTGGTGGAAAGCCGCACCGGCACCGATGAGGCCGCCCTGCACGCCGCCGCAGCAGCGCTGGAGCAGGCCGGCGGCCGCGTCCTGTTTGCCGAGGCCGAGAGCTACCCCTGCGCATCCAGCGACATCCGCAGCGGAAAGCTCCCGCCGGAAAAGTGGCCGGAGGTTCTGCCGAAGGAAGCGTTGACGGTTGTGCGCGAAAATAAATTGTACGGGGTGGCGGATATGTGACATTGCGGCTGCCGCAGCACTGCCCGGAGCGGTCAAGACCGCTCCCTACAAGCCTGCCATAAATGTTGCTCTGTAGGGAGGGGTCTTGACCCCTCCGCGGACGCTGCCACCATCACAATGCAAAAATTGTAAAAGAGAGGGGAAGGACTGCCATGGATTACGCCGAAGCCAAGAAGCTTGTGAAGTCCAGATTGAGTGAAAAGCGCTGGACGCACACGAAAAATGTAAAAAAAATGGCGGTAATGCTTGCCAAGCGCTGGGGTGCAGACCCGGAAAAGGCCGCTATGGCGGCAATTTTGCATGATTCCGCCAAGGAACTGCCCAAGCAGGAGTTGTTGCAGATTTTTGCCGATAATGCTATAATAGCAGAAAATGCCCCCGCGCGCCCTGCGCCGGTATGGCACGGCATCGCCGCAGCGATCCTTGCCCAGACCTGCTGGGGCATCGAGGACCCGGAGATTTTGTCCGCAATCCGCTGCCATACCACCGGCAAGCCGGATATGTCGCTGCAGGACAAGATCCTTTATCTGGCCGATATGACCAGCGCCGAGCGCGACTGGCCCGGCGTAAAGGCGCTGCGTGCGCTGGAGATGGAGGACCTTGACCGTGCCCTGTGCGAGGCCCTGAAGCAGAGCATTGATTTTGTCGAAGAAAAGGGCGGCGCGCTGGACCCTGAGAGCGTAGCTGCCTATGAGTATGCAAAAGCACATCTGAAGTAATACTCCAGAAACAGGGAGGAAAAACTATGAGCGAACCGCGTAAGCTGTATACCGGCAGTGCCTCCGGCGGGCTGGATCAGGAGCAGTATGAGGCTGCCCGCCGCCGTGCCCAGCAGTTGGCCGAACAGAATGCCCGCCGCCGCACGGTGCAGCAGCCGATGCGCATGGCCCAGGGCCGCCACATCAGCCAGCGCCCGCCGGCCCAGCCTGCACCGGAGCCGGTGCAGGAACCCGTACAGGAGCCGGTGCAGCAGCCTGCCCCCCAGCCGGAGGCCCCGCGTGAGCTGACCTATGCCCAGCGTCAGGCCATGGCCTACCGCGCTGCGGCTGAGCGCAAATACGGCGATACCCTGCAGTTTCAGGTGCAGCGCCCCCGCCGCACGGTCAACCGCCCGGCCAATGCCGAGCAGCAGGCCCGGCAGGCCGCTGACCGCCTGTATGAGCAGCCCGCAGACCGGCGGCCCGCAGCCGCGCCCCGCACGCAGGTGCGCCAGATGGACCTGAACGGGGTACAGGGCAGCAAGCCGATGTACAACTACGATGCAGCCGCAGGCGGCATCCAGATGGAGGAGGCTGCCGCGCGGCCCCGCCGCGCCCCGCACACCGAGGCCCCGCAGGCGGCCCGCAAGCCCAAGACCGCCGCAGGCGGCAGCGGCGGCGGCCATAAGCCCCCGCGCAGCCATGACGCAGCCGCAGCCCCGCGCAAGGGTAAGACCGGCGGCAAAAAGAGCGGCAAAAAAGGCGGCGACGGCAAGGGCGGCAAGAAAAAGAAGCGGGTCCGCTGGTGGCAGATCCTGCTTATCACGCTGCTGGTCATCGCGCTGATCTTCGGCGGTGCGTTCGCCCTCATCATGGGGGCCATCGCCCCGGAGGGCGGCAGCATCAAGCTGGATCAGCTCATCAACACCCCCAAGGAGTTTCAGGGCAAGGAGCTGAACTTCCTGATGGTTGGCATCGACCGTTCGACCCAGAAGGAGGGCGACGACCTCAACGATGCAGGTATTGATGACGGCAACACCGATATGATCCTCTATGTCCATTTCAACAATGAAACGGGCGAGATGAAGATGCTGCAGATCCCCCGCGATACGATGGTCACGACTGACCGCAGCGTGTCGGGCAACTACCGCATCAACAATATTGCCAAGACGCAGGCTGCGGACAGCAACAGTATGAACATGGCCGCCCTGTGCAAGCAGATTTCGAATATGTACCAGCTGCCGATTGACGGCTATATGACGATCCGTCTGGAAATGCTTGTGCAGCTGGTCGACTCCTTCGGCGGCATTGAACTGTATGTTCCGCGGGAGATGGATTATAAAGGCAGCCACTTGGATCAGGGCTACCAGACGCTGAACGGCGATGCCTGCGAGTTCCTGCTGCGCACCCGCCACGTCTATCCGGACGGCGACATCGGCCGCCTGAACATGCAGCGCCAGTTCTATGCCGCACTGTTCCGCCGCCTGAAGAGCATCGGCAACATCTGGGATGTCGCAAAGCTGACCCCCGCCGTGCTGAACTATATGGAGACTAGTCTGAGCGCCTCGCAGCTTGCCAGCTTTGCGGTCAGTATGCTGAAGATCGACTCCAGCAAGATCATGATCTGCCAGATGCCCATTAAGATGGCCGGAAAGTACAACGGACAGGCCGTTGTCTACCCGGCCCGCCAGGAGGACGCCGACCTGCTGAACCAGTATTTCCGCGAGAATACCGGCTTTGTGGATGCCAGCGCCCTGCAGCTCTGCGACGATGCGTCTGTGCTGGGCTTTGATTTGAGCGGCTACACCGCAACCGACCCGAACATCCAGTTTATGGGTGGCCTGATGTCGGAGGCCGACCAGGCGCAGAAGGACGAGAATCTGGACGGCTCGAATCAGGTCACGGATGTCATGGCGTCCGAGTCTGCCGCCGAGAGCGAAAGCACCGAGGCCGAAAGCCAGCCCGCAGCGTAATTTACACTAGGAGAGTTACTTTATGGAAAGCAAAGAACTTGCCATTCGTCTGGCCCGTGCGCTGGACGCCAAGAAGGCCGTCAATGTCCATATTCTGGCCGTGGAGGACCTGACCACCGTTACGGAATATTTTGTCATTGCCACGGGTATGTCCACCACCCATGTCGGCGCACTGGCCGATGAGGCCGAGTTCCAGCTGGACCGCGAGGGCGTCAAGGTCCTGCGCACCGAGGGGCACGACGGCAAGCGCTGGGTGCTGCTGGACTACGGCAGCGTCATCGTCCATGTCTTTACGCAGGAGGCCCACGACTACTACGATCTGGAGCATCTCTGGGCCGACGCCAAGCCCGTGCCCGCCAGTGAGTGGATGGACGGCGCTGAAGCGCCGAAAGAATAAATAAAAGATAAAAGATAATAAAAAATGTGGAGTTTTGCGCAAGCGCAAAACAAAAATCCTGCATCCCCATTTTGAGCCGCGCAGCGGCGATCCACCATATTTATTATCTTTTATCTATTATCTTTTATCTTAGAAAAGTGGGGAGAAGAATTATGAAATACGACTTTAAAACCGTTGAGGCCAAATGGCAGAAGGTGTGGGCGGACGAAAAGACCTTCCATGCGGAGATCGACCATTCCAAGCCTAAATTCTATGCACTGGTCGAGTTCCCGTACCCGTCTGCGGCCGGTCTGCATGTCGGCCATCCGCGCAGCTACACCGCGCTGGACATCGTTGCGCGCAAAAAGCGTCAGTGCGGCTGCAATGTCCTGTACCCCATGGGCTGGGACGCCTTCGGCCTGCCGACCGAGAACTACGCCCTGAAGAACCACATCAACCCCGAGATCGTCACCGCCCAGAATGTGGCCCGCTTCAAGAGCCAGCTGCAGGCGCTGGGCCTCTCCTTCGACTGGGACCGTGAGATCAACACCACCGACCCCGAGTATTACAAGTGGACCCAGTGGATCTTCATCCAGCTGTTCAAAAAGGGTCTGGCCTACAAGAAGGAGACCACCGTCAACTACTGCACCGGCTGCAAGGTCGTTCTGGCCAACGAGGAGGTCGTCAACGGCGTCTGCGAGCGCTGCGGCAGCCCCGTTGTGCAGAAGAACAAGAGCCAGTGGATGCTGAAAATCACCGCCTACGCCGACCGCCTGATCGACGATCTGGACGAGGTGGACTACATCGACCGCGTCAAGACCCAGCAGCGCAACTGGATCGGCCGCAGCCACGGTGCCGAGATCAACTTTGCCACCACCGCCGGTGATACCCTGACCGTCTACACCACCCGCGCGGATACGCTGTTCGGCGCGACCTACATGGTCATCAGCCCTGAACATGCTTTCATCAAGAAGTGGGTCGATGCAGGCCTGATCAAGAACGCCGATGCCGTTGCCGCCTATCAGGAGGAGGCCGCCCGCAAGTCCGACTTCGAGCGCACCGAGCTGAATAAGGACAAGACCGGCGTTGTCATCGAGGGCGTCAAGGGCATCAACCCCGTCAACGGCAAGGAGATCCCCATCTTCATCTCCGACTATGTTCTGGCCACCTACGGCACCGGCGCCATCATGGCCGTGCCTGCCCACGACACCCGCGACTGGGAGTTTGCCAAGAAGTTCGGTCTGCCCATCATCGAGGTCGTCAAGGGCAATACTCCCAGTGACCTCGACAAGGAGGCGTTCACCGATGTGGCCACCGGCACGCTGGTCAATTCTGATTTCCTGAACGGCCTGTCTGTCGAGGACGCCAAGAACAAGATGTACGCATGGCTGGAGGAGAACGGCAAGGGCCACAAGCAGGTGAACTTCAAGCTGCGCGACTGGGTGTTCAGCCGTCAGCGCTACTGGGGCGAGCCTATCCCCATGGTGTACTGCGAGAAGTGCGGCTGGGTGCCCCTGCCCGAGAGCGAGCTGCCCCTGCGCCTGCCCGAAATCAAGGACTTTGAGCCGGGCGAGAACGGCGAAAGCCCGCTGGCCCGCCATACCGAGTGGGTCAACACCACCTGCCCCTGCTGCGGTGCCCCCGCCAAGCGCGAGACTGACACGATGCCCCAGTGGGCCGGCTCGAGCTGGTATTTCCTGCGCTACTGCGACCCCCACAACAAGGAGGCGCTGGCCAGCAAGGAGGCGCTCGAGTATTGGAGCCCTGTGGACTGGTACAACGGCGGCATGGAGCACACCACCCTGCACCTGCTGTACAGCCGCTTCTGGCATAAATTCCTGTATGACCTCGGCGTAGTGCCCACCAAGGAGCCGTACCAGAAGCGTACCTCCCACGGCATGATTCTGGGCCTGAACCCCCATGCGTTTGAGAACCAGCCCGATGCCGAGCGCAAGCGCCTGCTGGCTGAGTATGGCGATGAGAAGGGCGCCCGCAAGGCTCTTGTCGAGAAGTACGGCGAGATGGCCGAGCATCCCATCGTCAAGATGTCGAAGTCGCTGGGCAATGTCGTCAACCCGGACGATGTTGTGGCCGAGTACGGCGCCGACACCCTGCGCCTGTATGAGATGTTCATCGGCGACTTTGAGAAGGCCGCCCCGTGGAATACCTCCTCCATCAAGGGCTGCAAGCGCTTCCTCGATAAGATCTGGTCGATGAGCGAGAAGCTCGTCCCCGGTGAGGGCGTGCGCCCTGAATTGGAGGCCGTTGCCAACCGCACCATCAAGAAGGTCGGCGAGGATATTGACGCCCTCAAGGCCAACACGGCCATTGCCCAGCTGATGATCTATGTCAACGCGCTGAGCGATCAGGGGGGTGCGACCAAGGCCGAGTACGAGCTGCTGCTGCAGCTGCTGAACCCGTTTGCCCCCCACATGACCGAGGAGCTGTGGCAGCAGCTGGGCCATACCGAGCAGCTGGCCTACTACCCGTGGCCTGTCTACGATGAGGCCAAGTGTGTTGAGCAGACGATTGAGATCGCCGTGCAGGTCAACGGCAAGGTCAAGGCCCGCATCAAGGTGCCCGCCGCCATCGAGAACGCGGACGCCATCGCCGCCGCCAAGGCCGAGCCCGCCGTAGCCGAAGCCATCGCCGGCAAGACCATTGCCAAGGAGATCTACGTCAAGGGCAAGCTGGTCAATATTGCGGTCAAAGGCTGATATTTTATAGCATTTTAAGGCAGAGCGAAAGCTCTGCCTTTTTTGGTGGGCGGCTGCCGCAAAGTTCCCCGGAGCGGTCAAGACCGTTCCCTACAAAGCACCCGTGAACGCGGTACTGTAGGGAGGGGTCTTGACCCCTCCGATGACGCTGCCGCTATTGCGATGCAAATATTTCGCCGCCCCTAACAAAGCACCCGTGGTTCAATAGTCCCTGTTTACAAACTCCGTCAACTACGGTATAATAAAAAATACTAAATTTCTTGACGAAAGCAGGTCACACCATGCTCATCAGTCTGATCGTACCCTGTTACAATGAAGAAGAAGCGATGCCGCTTTTTTATAAAGAAGCCTCCCGCGTGGCGGCTGAGATGAAAACCAGCCACGGCGCGGATTTTGAGTTCATCTTTGTGGATGACGGCTCCCGCGATGGCACGCTGCGTGTCGCGCGTGAGCTGCACGCCCAAGACTCCCGCGTGCGGTATGTCTCGTTCAGCCGCAACTTTGGTAAGGAGGCCGGTATCTACGCCGGCCTGCAGGCTGCCAGAGGCGATTATGTTGCTACGATGGACGCCGACCTGCAGGACCCACCCGCGCTGCTGCCGCAGATGCTGGACACGCTGCTGACCGGCGAGTACGACTGCGCCGCCACCCGCCGCACGACCCGCAAGGGCGAGCCGCCGCTGCGCAGCTGGTTTGCCCGCAAGTTTTACCAGATCATCAACAGGATGTCTGACACGGAGATTGTCGATGGTGCGCGTGATTTCCGCCTGATGAGCCGCAAGATGACCGATGCCGTGCTGAGCATGGCCGAGTACAACCGGTTCAGCAAGGGCATTTTCAGCTGGGTCGGCTTTAAGACCAAATGGTTCGACTACGAGAACATCGAGCGCGTGGCCGGCACGACTAAGTGGAATTTCTGGGGCCTGTTCAAATACTCCATCGAGGGTATTGTCGGCTTCTCGACCACGCCGCTGCTGATGGCGGCGGGCGTGGGCGTGCTGTTCTGCCTGCTGGCGTTCATCGGCATTATTTTTGTCATTGTCCGGGCGCTGATGTTCGGCGACCCGACCTCCGGCTGGCCGAGCCTTGTCTGCATCATTCTGCTGTGCAGCGGCGTCCAGCTGTTCTGCACCGGCATTGTCGGCGAGTATCTGGCCAAGACCTATCTGGAGGTCAAGCACCGTCCCATCTACATTGTGGCCGAGACGGAGAAAGACAAAAAATAAACCATGCATGATATGACCAAGGGTGCCCCGCTGGGGCACCTCTTTCTGTATGCGGTGCCGCTGCTGCTGGGGAACTGGCTGCAGCTGGCGTACAATGCGGTGGATTCCATCATTGCGGGGCGGTTCATCGGGCAGGATGCGCTGGCCGCTGAGGGCGTGGCCGGGCCGGTCATGAACCTTGTGATCCTTGCAATCAGCGGCCTGTGCATCGGCGCGGGCGTGCTGATGAGCGAGGCGTTCGGCGCGGGGGAGACGGCGCGCCTCAAGGAGACGCTGGCCACAACGCTGCTGTTCGGCGCCCTGCTCTGCTGCGGTGCGGCTGCGGCGGGCTGTCTGCTGACGCCGTGGATACTGCGGGCAACGGCCGTGCCGTCATCGATTTTTGAGATCACGGGTGTCTACCTGCGCATCACATTTCTGGGGGCGCCGTTCACCTTCTTCTACAACGCGCTCGCGGCGGGGCTGAAAAGTGTGGGCGACAGCAAAACGCCGCTGAAATTCCTTGCCTTCTCGGCAGTGCTGAATGCCGTGCTGGATTTCGTCCTGATCGGCGGGCTGGGCTTCGGCATCGTGTGCAGTGCGGTCACGACCGTGGTGGCCGAGGCTGCCAGCGCCGTGATGGCCGCTGTTTACATGGCCTGCCGCGTGCCGGAGCTTTGCCCCGAGCGCGGCCAGTGGCGTATCCGCCGCGCACTGCTCGGCCCGATCCTGCGCTATGGCTCAGTGACGGCCCTGCAGCAGGCGGTGCAGCCGATCTGCAAGGTGCTGATCCAAGGGCAGGTCAACGCGCTGGGCGTTGGCTCCATCGCGGCGTTCAACGCGGTGACGCGGGTGGACGATTTCGCTTTCACGCCGGAGCAGAGCATTGCCACGGCCATCACGACCTACATTGCGCAGAACCGCGGCGCAAGGCAGCCTGAACGCATCCGCCGCGGCTTTGCGGTGGGGCTGCGGCTTGAGCTGGGCTACTGGCTGCTGGTGGGCTGCGTGACGCTGACGCTGCGCAGGCCGATCCTCTCGCTGTTTGTGGCGGGGGAGGGCGCGGACGAGGTCATTGCATTGGGCAGCCGCTACCTTGGGTATATGGCGCTGCTCTATGCGCTGCCCGCCCTGACGAACAGCCTGCAGGGTTTTTACCGCGGCATGGGCAAGATGACAACCACCCTGATCGGCACCTGCCTGCAGGCGGGCCTGCGGGCCGCTGCGGCCGCTGTGCTGGCCCCGCGCGTGGGGCTGCCGGGCGTTGCGTTTGCCTGCGCCTTCGGCTGGTGTGTCATGCTGGCCTTTGAGGTGCCGTACTATTTTTGGACGTGTAAAAAGCAAAATTTGAAAAAGGCTTCTCCCATGGGAGAAGCTGTCTGCGAAGCGGACTGATGAGGGGCGGCGCTGCCGGTATTGTCCATTTGCCGGGCAGACGCGCCCCTCATCCGGCCTCGCGGGCTCGGCCACCTTCCCCCAATGGGGGAAGGCTTTTTTGTGTAAAATTTCCCCAATATCTGCTGCGGCTGATTGTAATTTCTTCGACAAAATGCTACACTAATAATAGCTATCCCTGCATAAAATCTACCCGGAGAGAGGTAAACCGCCGTGCCAGAAGAACGCAAAGTCTACCGCAGCCCCGCCCGTGCTGCCACCAAAGCCAGACCGGCCCAAACGGCGGCGCCGCGCCCGCCGCAGCCGCCCCAAAAACCAAAGCGCCGCAGTGCAAAACGCCGCCGCAGCCGTATTGTGCTGGGGCTGTGTCTGCTCTGCCTGGCGGTCGTGCTGGCTGTGTCCGTTGTGATGGTGCGCTGCACGGCGGAGCCCGGCGGCCCGGCCGAGGCTGACTTCGGCACGCCTGCCGCCGCATGGCAGAAAAATGAACTGGGCTACTACTTCAACGCCAGCGGCGGTGCGATTCCGGCGGCGGTGCTGAAGGGCATGGATGTCTCCAAATTTCAGGGAGAGGTCAACTGGGAGACTGCCAAGGCGGCCGGTATCGACTTTGCAATCATCCGCTGCGGCTTCGGCGGTGAGTGGGACGGTGCCGAGGAAAACTGGGCGCAGGATGACCCGCAGTGGCGGCGCAATGCCGATGAATGTACCCGGCTGGGCATCCCGTTCGGCACCTATCTCTACTCCTACGCAACGACGGTGGAGGAGGCCCGCAGCGAGGCCGACCATGTGGCGCGGCTGCTGGGCCTGACCGCGCCCCCGCAGGAGGGGCTGGACGACTACACCGCCAGCCCGTACCGGCTGAGCTACCCCGTCTACTATGATCTGGAGGACAAATACATCAGCGGCGTTTTCCCGTCCGAGATGGCCGAGATTACCAAGGCGTTCTTCGACCGTCTGCAGGAGCATGGCTACACCGGCGAGCAGGGCGTCTATGCCTCGCTGAACTGGGTGCGCGCGCGGTTCAGTGACCCCGGGTTTGACCCGTGGCGCGATAACCTCTGGATCGCCCGCTTCTCTGACGAGCTGGGCTATGCCGGCACCTACGACATGTGGCAGTCCACCTACAGCGCCCCCGGCGCGGACTACGGTGTGCAGAGTGAGACGGTGGATATTGATTTCGTCATGCGGCCGTTTACATTTACAGGTGTGAGCGCCTGCAACGGCAAGACTGCCGCGCCGGTGCTGCAAAACGATACCCGCACCGATGAGCTGCATATGGACGGCAAGGACGCCTACGCCACCCTTGAGACGAACGAGCCTGACGAGGAGGCGGGCGGCCGCAGGGTCTACTGGACAACAAGCGATAAGAGCGTTGCCACGGTGGACAAAAACGGCACGGTCCGCGCCCGCACCGACAGCGGCGAGTGTACAATCACGGCCACGCTGGCCGATGGCACCGAGAGCCGTACCTGCCTTGTGCGGGTGGGGGACATCACGGTCCCGATCTTTGCCACGGCGGGGCTGCGGGGGGACCGCACCACGCTGGCGGACGCCGCCGCGCTGAAGGCCTCCACCCCGGATTCGATCCTGCTGGATGCGGGCGATGCCCTGCACGGCACCCAGAGCGCCAGCCTGACCGGCGGCATGGATATGCTGTCTGGCTTCTCGGCGGCCGGGTATGACCTGCAGGCAATGGCGCTGAACGATTTTGCCTACGGCACGACCCGCCTTGTCAGCGATGCCAACATGGGCAGCGGCCCCTCGCTTGCCTCCAACCTGCTGAACAACGAGGCCACCGCCGTATTTTACCGCTCCACCAGCTGGAACCGCAACCGCGTTACGAACGGCATGTATACGATCGTGGAGCGCGCGGGGTACAGGATTGGCTTCTTTGCGCTGAACGACCCGGCGCAGGCCGCCGGGATCTCGGCCGCCAACGGTGAGTTTATCACGGCCCGCGACTGGACCGATACCGCCAACGAGCAGATCGCGGCGCTGCAGAACGCCGGGTGTGATGCTATTATTGCCGTTGCGGCCACCGCGCCCGAGGGTGACTGGCAAAAGGCGCTGCTGAACAGCGGCGTGACCGCCATCATTGACGGCACCGCCGCCGAAAACGGCACGAATGTGCTGGGGGCGGCGCAGGGGCTTGGCGGCATAGCCCGGCTGGATCTGGTGTTCACGCAGGGCGGCGGCTGCCGCGCCGTGCCGCAGAGCGCGGTGACGGCCGAGGCGATGGAGAGCAGCCGCAGCACATGGCTTGAGATGGCCGCGGCGCAGGCCCAGACCGAGACTGCCGCCGACGCCGCCGACCCCGGCAAGGATACCGCCGCTGCGGGCGGCAAGGACACCGCTGCCCCCACCGAGACGGCGGACGCAGCCCGGCAGGCCGGTGCAGATGCCTATGTCTACGCGGCGGCCAAGATCGCCGCGCTGGACGCCGATGACCAGAGCATCCTCTACACGCCGCTTTTCACCTACGCGGAAAACCCGAACGCGAGCCGGACGATCAGCTTCGGCAACTATCTGGCGGCGCTCTACGCTGAGGCTGTGGCCAACGATACAGCCAGCGGCCTGCCGGAGGGTGCTGCGGTCGAGGCCCTCGCAGGCGGTGTGACCGAGCCGGAGTACGGCGAGATCACCCGCGGCGATCTGATGGCAGCGCTGCCCGCCACCGCGCGCATCCAGCTTGTCAGCGTCCCCGCCGACGCCGCCAAGACGCTGGCGGACAGCGGCAGCGTGAGCCGCGTCTATCAGAACAGCCTGACCGAGTACACACCGGCAGGGGACACCGCCTACATCGTCACCGACACGGCCACGCTGGCAGCGCTGAACGCGGACTACACCGTCCTGCGGGATTACGGCGATGTATTCTGGGCGGTGCGAATGAATATCAATGATTTGACGAATAATTTTACCGATGGCTTTACCCTGCCCGAGGCCCCGCAGTACGGCGTGGGGCGGCGGGGATAAAGGATGGATGGCAGCCTCCCGGGAGGTCGCTTTCTTTTGGCAGCAAAAGAAAGCTCGCAAAGAAAACTGCCGCTGTTGCGACGGGGTGCGGGGTTGCGAACATGGGGCCACAGTTGAGCGGAGCGAAACTGGGGTAGTGAGCAATGCTTGCCCCTGCGGGGCAAGCAACCGCAAGAGCGGGTTTGCGCAGCAAACTGGCGGCGCTCGTTGTGCGCCGCCAAGCGGGACCCGCGACCTACGGGCCTTGCTCCACTTTTGAGTCGGGGGCCCGAACCCCCGCAGTGGAAAATGGGATGCGCGTAGGGGCGGGGCTCTGCTCCGCCCGCGCCGTCAGGGGAGGGCTTCCGCCCTCCCTTACCCCTCTCGCTTTTCCTCTGCTGCTCCGTAGGGCGGCCTGTCCTCTGGCCGCCGCACCTTTCCCTTGGCACGACTTGGCACTTTAGCTGTAGGGGGCGGCGTCCTCGACGCCCCGCGGTCTTGCCTGCAGGTTCTTGGCTGACACCACCGGCCAAAGCCCCTCCGGCCTTTGCTTCGCTCGGCCACCTCCCCGCTATGCGAGGAGGCTTTCACGCGGGCGAAGCCCGTGTAAAAGGCTCCCCATTCTGGGGAGCTGGCCGAGCTTGCGAGGCCTGAGGGGCTTTGCGCACCGCACGATCACTACCCATTCTCCCTGCAAGCATCTCTCTTCTTTCTACTCTCTTCACTGAAAAGGGGGACCTACATGAAACTCACATTCTTAGGTGCTGACCGTGAGGTCACCGGCAGCTGCACCCAACTGGAGGCAGCAGGCCACCGCATCCTGATCGACTGCGGCATGGAGCAGGGCCGCAATGTCTACGAAAATGCCGACCTGCCGTATGCCCCCGGCACCTATGAGGCACTGCTGCTCACCCATGCGCACATCGACCACTCGGGGCGGATTCCCTATCTGTACAAAAACGGCTACCGCGGCCCCATCTACACGACCGAGGCCACCCGCGACCTCTGCGGCATCATGCTCGAGGACTCCGCCCACATTCAGGAGCAGGAGGCCGAGTGGAAAAACCGTAAGGCCATGCGCAGCGGCGCCGAGATGATCGAGCCGGACTACACGGTGGAGGACGCCCAGCAGGTCATGAAGCAGTTTGTGCCCTGCCCCTATCAAAGCTGGGAGCTGCTGTTTGACGGCCCTGCCGGCCGCATGGAGATGCGGTTTACCGATGTGGGCCACCTGTTGGGCAGCGCGTCGATCTCGCTGCGCATTACAGAGGCGGGCCGCGCGCCGGAGATCATCGTTTTCTCGGGTGATATCGGCAACAGGCATCAGCCGCTCATCCGTGACCCGGCCAACCCCGGCCATGCCGACTATCTGGTCATGGAGTCCACCTACGGCGACCGCAGCCACGGGCCAAAGCCGGACTACCTCGGCGAGCTGAGCGGTATACTGCAGTCCACCTTTGACAAGGGCGGCAATGTGGTCATCCCCAGCTTTGCGGTCGGACGCACGCAGGAGCTGCTCTATTTCATCCGCCAGATCAAGGCCGAGGGCCGCGTCAAGGGCCACGGCAATTTCCCGGTTTTTGTGGACAGCCCGCTTGCCAGCAAGTCCACCACGATCTTCCGCGAAAATTTTGCCGAGTGCTATGACGAGGAAGCACTTGCGCTGGTGCAGAGCGGTGAAAACCCGCTGCAGTTCCCCGGTCTGTATATCAGCGAGACGAAGGAGCAGTCGGTGGCCATCAACGGCGATGAAACGCCCAAGGTCATCATCTCGGCGGCCGGCATGTGCGATGCGGGCCGCATCCGCCATCATCTGAAGTACAACCTCTGGCGGCCGGAGTGTACGGTGCTGTTTGTGGGCTACCAAAGCCCCGGCACATTGGGCAACGCGCTGGTCAACGGCGCGCAGGAGGTAAAGCTGTTCGGCGAGCCGGTGCAGGTAAGGGCGCGCATCGCCCGGCTGGGCGGGCTTTCGGGCCATGCGGACAAGGACGGGCTGGAGGAATGGCTCCGCGCCTTTGACGAAAAGCCGCGCTTTATCTTTGTCAACCACGGTGAGGACGCCGTGGCCGAGCATTGGGCGGACCATCTCAAGAGCGAAGGCTATGAGGCCGAGGCCCCCTACAACGGCTCGATCTGGATCGCAGCCGAGGGGCGGGTCGCCTGCGCCGAGGTCGGCAACACCCAGAAGATCCTCCGCACAAAGACGGCCGCCGCTGTGCGCACCAGCGCGGCCTACGACCGACTTTACAATATGGGCCAGCGCCTGCTGGAGGTCATCCGCCACAATCAGGGCGGTGCCAACAAGGACCTTGCAAAATTTGCGGGCCAGATCGCGGCGCTGTGTGATAAGTGGGACAGATGATCGCCATGCTGCAGAAAAAATGGAAAAGCCTGCCCGCCGCCCTGCGCACGGTGCTCACCCTGCTGGCCGTGCCGGTGCTGGCTGCACTGCTGGCGACGGTGCGCCACAATGCAAGCGCCTACCGCACCGGCGTGTGGGACACCGGCTCGCAGACGCTGATCTATGGCCGTATGCACCAGATGGAGCAGGGCCAGCGCGCGCCCGGCGGCTTTCTGGGCGTGTATACCGAGGATTGGAGCGATGACCAGAACCGCAGCTGGTTCCGGGAGGATACCCCCGCCGATGCGGCGCAGTTCCGCCCCTACACCCACCAGTCCGGCCTGCAGGGCTGGGCGCTGGGCGGGCTGAACCGGCTGCTGCGCGTATTCCTGCCGGAGGGCATCGCCCGGGAGACCGCGCTCTACTGGGTGAACAGCACCCTGTTCTACGCTGTGCAGCTGCTGACGGCGCTGGCCGTCTGGCAGGAGCTGGGCCTGCTGCCGGCCGCGTTCTGGATGGCGGCCATACTGCTGGCCCCGTGGCTGCAGCGCGGCATGAAGGACCTGTACTGGGTGCCATGGACATGGCAGCTGCCGCTGCTGGCCGTGCTGCTGCTCTGCCGCTGCACCTGCGCCCGGGGGCGCACCCCGCGCTGGTGCTGGCCGCTGGTCAGCCTTGCCGTGCTGGTGCGCTGCATGTGCGGGTTTGAGTTTGTCACGACCTTCCTGATCCTGTGCGAGATACCGCTCTGCTACGCTGCGGCAAAGGCATACTGTGTGGCAAAGGCCCCGCAGCGGGCCTGCCGCTGGCTGGGCCGTGCCGTGGGTGCGGGCGCAGCGGCACTGACCGGTGCGGCAGCGGCGCTGGCGCTCTGGTTCGGGCAGGAGTGCCTCTGCTTCGGCAGCGTGGCGGCGGCGTGGCAGAATATGGCCGAGGCCATCACCGACCGCATCAGCCTGACGGACGATGCGGTGCGGGCTGTCACGATCGGGCAGGTGCTGGCGCAGTATTTTGTGCTGGATACCGAGCCGGTGCTGCAGCTGGGGCCGGCTGCCGTCACGGCGGGGCAGCTGCTTCTTTTCGGGCTGGCGGTCGGCGCGGTCAGCGTGGTGATCGGGCTGCGGCGCGGCGCGGCGGCGCAGCTTGTGCCGCTGGGCGTTGTATGGCTGCTCAGCCTTGCGGCCCCGGCCTCGTGGATGGTGCTTTCCAAAGCGCACGCCGCCATACATACCCATCTTGTGCCGATGCTGTGGCACTTTGCCTTTGTGCCGGTCAGCTGTATGCTGCTGCCGGCGCTGGCTGCACTGCTTATCCGGGGGAGGAAAAAAGATCTTGTGGCATCCCATTAAACATTACAGGACCATCCACCATCATAAAATGCTGGTGATGAAGAATTGCTTCCGCTGCGGGCTGTACTGGCAGGGCCTGACCCATGACCTGAGCAAGCTGGCCCCGGTCGAGTTCTGGGCGGGGGCCAAATACTGGCAGGGCACCTGCAGCCCCAACAACGCCCAGCGTCAGGCCGAGGGCTGCAGCGCCGCATGGCTGCACCACAAGGGCCGCAATAAGCACCATCTGGAATATTGGATCGACTACGCCCCAAACGGTGACCATGCCATGGCCGGTATGCGTATGCCGGAACGCTATGTGGCCGAGATGGTCTGCGACCGGATCGCCGCCAGCAAAAACTACAAGGGCGCGAACTATACCGATGCCGCCGCATGGGAGTATTACGACCGCAGCAAAGATCACTACATCCTGCACCCCGAGACCCGCCGCCAGCTGGAGACCTGCCTGCTGATCCTGCGCGATGAGGGCGAGGATGCCTGCTTCCGGTATATCCGCACCGAGCTGCTCGGCAAAAAAGCATAAAAAAAGACCCCCGCAGCGTCAGGTGCTGCGGGGGTCGGTGCTTTATGTGGGCTGCGTTTCGCCATTCCCGGCGGGAACATCTGTATTGGAGGTGTTCTCCGGGGGCGTGGGTGTCGGCTCCGCGGGGGGTGCGGCAGTCGGTTCCGCAGTCGCCTCAGGCGTGGGCGCGGCGGTCGGTTCAGGCGTGGGGGCGGGTGTCGGCTCTGCAGTCGGTTCGGGCGTGGGGCTCGGCGTTGCAGTCGGCTCGGGTGTCGCGGTCACCTCCGGCTCCGGGGTGGCGGTGGCCTCGGCCTCACTGCTGGCCGGTGCTTCGGTTGCCACAGGCTCGGGGGTGGCGGTTTCGGCCGGCACAACGACCGGCACCGTGTAGACCACGGCGTCCTTATCGCCGGTATGCTTGGGGATGGTGGTCAGCGCGGGGCGGTCATCCTCCGTGATATAGCTGTGGGTGCGGATGTAGCTGAACAGTGCGTCCATCGCCGTGCGAGTCAGGTGGATGCCGTCGCTCGTCTCCACATAGCCGGCCTTGGCGTAGCCGGTGGTGCTGTCCTTGAGGGCCTCGGCGCTGTTCAGAAACTTCCAGCCCTTTTCCTTGCACATCTCCACGAGAGCCTTGTTGAATTCGTCCACCTGTGTCTGGGTAAGGCTCTGGTTGGAATGCTGCTGGCCGATCGGCGGGATCGCGTTGACGATGATGTCCGCGCTGGGGTAGGCGGTGACGACCGCCTCAATGCCGGTCTGGTAGTTTTTTATGAAATCGGCGGTCTTGTAGCTGGGATTCAGATCATTCGTGCCGAAGGTCAGGATGACCCGGCGGGGCTGCAGCTTGGCCACGGCCTGAGGCATCGTCAGGTAGCCGGACCCGGTGCTGAGCTGTACGCAGGCAAAGCTCGCAAGCGATTTGGCGCTCATGCCGACCGAGCCGATGGCGTTGTCATAGCTGCAGTAATCGAACATACGGTACATGCGGGCCGTGTTGCTGTCCCCCAGAAAGAGGGTCTCGTCTATGTAGCTCTCGCCGGCATCGGCGCTCTGCTCCAGAATGGTCGAGGTGTAGGCCTGCGTGTCGATGGTGTTTTCCTCTTTGTTGTAGCCGCTTTCGGTCACCATGGATTCGCTGTCCACGGTCGAAACGCTCTGCGGGGCGGCGCTGCCGAACGGCAGCCAGCCGATGAGCGCCAGCGAAATGCCGATGCAGACCAGCAGCATCACACTGCACAGGGCCAGCACCAGATACATTTTGCTGCGCGTATCCAGCGGCTGCTTTTTTTTCGATTTGGTTTTTCCTGCCATGTAGTGGGTCCTTTCGCGGTCAAGCATAGTGTCTGCTGCAAAACATATAAACCCATTCTACACCATTTCGCCGCCGAGCGCCAGTCTTTTTGCAATTTTTACATAATTTGACGGCAAAAACAAAAACCCCCGCCGGGGCGGGGGCAAACAGAAAGGAGGATAGCGTCAGTCTTTCGGCAGCAGGTGTGCTTTTTCCAGCGCGGGGCGCAGTGCCAGATAGAGCAGCACGGCGCAGACGGTGGACAGCAGCGAGTTGACCAGCGTGACGCCGCTGGCAATCTTGGTCACAACGCTGACAAACTCGGCAGGCTGGCCGAAGATATAGCGGTTGCGGAAGTAGCCGATGAACGGGTCGGTAAAGACATTGACCAGCAGGCCGCTGAACGCAGAGGCCGTGACCGCGCCGATGTACTTGAGTTTGCTGCCGGTCGGGAAGCTGCGCAGGTGGATGACCCTGTGCGCTACGCCGCCGCAGACCAGACCGATGATGAATTTCAGAATAAAGGTCGTGACGGCATAGCCCGGGTCACCGGCCATAATGTCGGCCAGTGCCAGACCGATGGCACCGGCCAGACCGCCGGAAACGCCGTCCAGCAGCAGGGCGGTCAGCGCCGTGAAGGTGTTGCCCAGATGAAAGCTGGACCCGGTGCCCAGCACATTCGGGATGCGGAAAAACTCATACGCGACAAAGCTCAGCGCGGCCATGATGCCGATGATGCTGATCTTCTGCACGGTGAATTTGGTTTTTGTCAGCGCTGCGATGAGCAGTGCCAGAGCCACTACGATAAACAGCAGCAGCCAGATCATTGCGGTAGACATGATTCCTTACTCCTCTATTATTTACTATTGACATTTTCCTTCCGGGAAGGTATGTTTTTATTATACTGATTTCTGGCTCTAAATAAATGCCCAGTTTCAAACTTTTTTATGGGGCCAGTAGAAAGGGCTTGCCATGATAGAACTGGACCCGAGCACAAAGACCCCCCTGTATGAGCAGCTGTATGCCGCCCTGGCCGATGAGATCCGCACCGGGCAGCGCGCGCCCGGCACCCCGCTGCCGGGCCGCCGCACGATGGCCGCCCAGCAGGGGGTCAGCGTAAACACGGTGGATGCCGCCTACCAGATGCTGGCCGCCGAGGGGCTGGCCGAGCCGCGCCCGCGCAGCGGCTTTTATGTGCAAAAGACCTACGGTATGCTGCACAGCCGGGTGCGCCGCGCCGCCGCGCCGCCCGCCGCTGCCGCCCCGGCCGAGCCTGCGCCGCTGTACGATCTTTCGACCGGCAGCGTGGACACGGCGCTTTTTCCGGCGCGCAGCTGGGGGCGCATCCAGAAGGAGCTGCTCTACCAGCGGCCCGAGCTGCTGCAGCGCGGCGAGATGCAGGGCGATGCCCCGCTGCGCGCGCAGATCGCGGCGTATCTGTCAAGCTACCGCGGTGTCGAGTGTACCCCGGAGCAGATCGTGGTGGGCGCCGGCATCGAGTATCTGCTCGGCTGCCTTGCGCATCTGTTCGGGGACGGCATGGCGGCCATTGAGAACCCCGGCTACTCCCGCACGCGGACGGTCTTGCAGAACAGCGGCATCCCCTGCACGCTGGTGGACATCGACCGCGAGGGTCTGCCCGCCGATGCGCTGGAAAAAAGCGGCGCAAACCTCTGCTATCTGACGCCGAGCCACCATTTCCCGACCGGCGTCACGATGCCCGCCCCCCGCCGCGCGCAGCTTTTGGCGTGGGCGGCGGCACAGCCCGGGCGGTATATATTGGAGGACGACTACGACTCGGAGTTTCGCTTTGACACGCGGCCGCTGCCCAGCCTGCAGGGGATGGCAGGCCCCGATGGGCCGGTCGTCTACCTGACGACCTTTTCCAAAAGCCTTGCGCCGGGCATCCGCATCGCCTGCATGGTGCTGCCCCAAAGCCTGCTGGCGCGCTACCGGCGCGATTTTGCCACCTACGCCAACACGGTCAGCCGGTTTGAGCAGCAGACCCTCTGCGAGTTCATGGCGGGGGGCTACTTTACGCGGCATCTCGCCCGGATGCGCCTTGCCTACAAGCGCCGGATGGAGGCGTTCGCGGCTGCGCTGCGGGCTGCGCTGCCCGGCGCAGAGCTGGACGGCGTACACAGCGGGCTGCACTTTCTGCTGACGCTGCCCGGCGCGGGCGACGAGCGCGCCATGGTCGAGGCGGCGGCCCGGCAGGGCGTGCGGCTGCGCGGCCTGAGCGAGTATTATCTGGCCCGGCCGGAGCTGTGCCGCCCCGACACCGTGGTTGCGGGCTATTCCGCCCTGCGCGAGGAGGATGTGGAGGCCGTAGCCGCCGCGCTGGCGAGGGCGTGGCTAAAGGATTGACGGCATCCTCCCGGGAGGTTGTTCTTTCTTTTGCCAACAAAAGAAAGAACCAAAGAAAATTGCCGCTGTTGCGACG
>ERZ840517.253-NODE-253-length-74900-cov-7.915505_pt1 | contig 74900 bp, 73 predicted proteins | sample MGYA00519876_ERZ840517 | MGnify/ENA primary metagenome ERZ840517 (study PRJEB31850, sample SAMEA3708882) | human gut metagenome | biome: human gut; feature: human-associated habitat; material: faeces | place: China | collected 2014 ... | reverse complement strand
GATGTTGGATATCAAATACCAGATGCTTTCTGGTTTGATAAGAATAGTAATGGAATAGAAGATGATGGAGAGCAGTTAACGGGTTACTGGACAATGAAGTATACTGTTGGAGAATAGAGGAAATTGTTTATAAAAATTTAAAATTTTTAATATGAAAAACCCCTTGTAAAAAGACACAAGGGGTTTTTAGAGGTTTCGTTTATAAGTTACAAATCATTGAGAATTCGTTGGTCATATCCGAACCATTCGTTCTCAATTTTAAAACGTTTGACACCTTGCCCAAATTCAGCCTGATAAATCATTGCGGGTGAAACTGGCATGGTGCCATTGTAGTAATTATTTACTACAACTTTGGCGTTTTCCAATGCTTCTTCCGAGCATTCATTTTTTTGAAACTTTTGATTTGTTTCTTCGGCATAGCATTGTTTTAAAACACCTTCAACAGTATTTGGATAATATTTTGAGTTTATCAAATTGATAAACACATATCCTGTATACTGTTGAATTTTGGATTGATGGATTCCACCTACTTCAGCGTATATGACTTTGGCAAGTGGATATGTAAGACTATCATAAATATAGTCTACATTAGCAAAATCATATTCAACTTCACACCATCTGTCATAGTGTGCTTGAAGCAAGCCTTTTTCAAGCTGTGCTTGGCTTTCTTCATCAGTTTCAGTTGATACTTTTGTCTCAACTTTTTGAGATTTGCTTTTAGATTCAGCTTTCTTTAAACTTGAAGTTGATATGGCATCAGCTTTAACGATCGTATCAGTATATGTTTTTAGACTTACTAATAAAATAGCAAGAAAACATGTTTTGATAATGAATCGTTTAAAAAATTGTTTCATAATTCGTTTACTCCTTTGGTGCTGAAACCTCTAGTAATAAATAGCATTACTGAATATAGTATATAACAATTTACATAAAAAAGCAATACTGTACAATGATTTTTTTACATTTTTTTCCAAATAATAACTATATTTTAATAATGATAATTCCAAAAATATCGTTCACAAGTATTTTATGTAATATCTTTACTGAATTGTAACCATATGCTGAGAATTTTAAGTTAATACATAATGGTTTTCTTATGATAGATATGAAGATGATAGTATTTGCAATTTCCTTTGGTTCAATACACAATATAACAATTTCTAAAATCTTTTTTGGACTCCCTTTCACTAAAGTGAACTCTTGTCCAAAAAAGATTTAATAAATTTTAATATTGTTTCAATCACATTCAGGCAATTGCAAATACTATCATCTTCATATCTATCATAAGAAAACCATTATACAGTAGCAAATTTTAAAAAAAAAATAATTCCAGAACCCTTGACTTATGTGGGAAAATTATGGTATCATATATAGTGAATTTATACGAAAATTCAACATCAAGTAAAAATTTAATTCAAAAGAAACAAATCAAAAAATAACAAGTTAAAAATTTAAGAAAAGAGGAATTAAATATAACGAAAAATTAAGAAATATAATTTGAAAAGCAGGCAAATTATAAAACTTAAAAAAGTAGATATATTCTAAGAAGGACTTTTCTTAAAATCAAATAAAATTAAATTCTAAGTGCAAAAGCACAATCCTAGAATTACAAACTGCTTCAAAAATTTATAAGGAGTGATTTATTTGAAAATTAGAGACATTCAATACGAAAAAGCTTCAAGAAAAGATTTCGCAAAAGTTGGAGATTTTATCGAAATGCCAAACCTAATCAAAGTACAAAAAGACTCATATGATTGGTTCGTAAAAGAAGGATTAGGAGAAGTATTAAAAGATATATCACCAATAGAAGACTATTCTGGAAATCTAGTTCTTGAATTTTTTGACTACTACATGGAAGACAAAACAAAATATTCAATTGAAGAGGCAAAAGAAAGAGATGCAACATATTCAACAAGACTGCATGTAAAAGTTCGTTTAATTAACCGTGAAACAGGAGAAATTAAAGAACAAGAAATTTATTTAGGTGATTTCCCACTTATGACAGATAGCGGTACATTTATTATTAATGGTGCAGAAAGAGTTGTTGTAAGCCAATTAGTACGTTCACCAGGATGTTACTATGCAGATGTTTTTGATACAAAAACAGGAAAAAGAACATATACATCAACAGTTATGCCATTAAGAGGTGCTTGGCTAGAATATGAAACAGACGGAAACGACATTTTCTATGTGCGTGTTGATAGAACAAGAAAAGTACCAGTAACAACACTTTTAAGAGCAATTGGATTAGTTACAGATGACCAAATAAGAGATTTATTTGGAAACGAAGAATTAATTGAAGCAACAATTGCAAAAGATCCAATTAAAACTCAGGAAGAAGCTTTAATTGAAATCTACAAAAAATTAAGACCAGGGGAACTTCCAACAGTAGAAGCTGCAAGAGGTTTATTTGATGGATTATTCTATGATAATAGAAGATATGATTTAGCAAAAGTTGGTAGATATAAATTTGATCAAAAATTAAGTTTAGCTACAAGAATTACAGGTAAAGTTGCTGCTAAAGACATTATGGATGCTGAAACAGGTGAAGTATTTGTACAAGCAGGTGAAGTAATAGCTGAAGATGTTGCTAAAGATATCCAAAATTCTGGAATTAATATGGTAGAAGTAACGGTTGGAGAAAAAACTGTAAAAGTTATAGGAAATGGAACAGTTGATATCCATGCTGTTTTACCAACATTAGATTTAAGTGAATCAAATATAAAAGAAAATGTAAATTATCAAGTATTAAAAAATATAATTGATACAACTGATGAGAAAGATTTAGTAAAAGTTATACATGAAAGATTAGATGAATTAGTACCAAAACATATTACAACAGAAGATATGATAGCATCTATTAGCTATTTACTAGATTTATCACATGGAGTTGGAAATGTAGATGATATTGACCACTTGGCTAACCGTAGAATTAGATGTGTTGGTGAATTACTACAAAATCAATTCAGAATCGGTTTAACAAGACTTGAAAGAGTTGTAAGAGAAAGAATGACAATTCAAGATTTAGATGTTGTAACACCTCAAACATTAATTAACACAAAACCAATAACATCATCTATTAGAGAATTCTTTGGAAGTTCACAATTATCACAATTTATGGACCAAACAAACCCACTTTCAGAATTAACACATAAAAGAAGAATTTCTGCTTTAGGACCAGGTGGTCTTACAAGAGAAAGAGCTGGATTCGAGGTTAGAGACGTTCATTATACACACTATGGTAGATTATGCCCAATTGAATCTCCAGAAGGACCAAACATTGGACTTATTTCAGCACTTTCATCATTTGCTAGCATAAATGAATATGGATTTATTGAAACACCATATAGAAAAATAGATCCAGAAACACATAGAGCAACTGATATAGTTGAATACATGAGTGCAGATGTAGAAGATAATTACATAATTGCCCAAGCATCTGAACCAATGGATGAAAATGGAGAATTCATAAATGACAGAATTAGAGTTAGATACAGAAATGAAATTATTGAAGTTGAAAAAGACAAAGTTCAATATATGGATGTTTCACCAAAACAATTAGTTTCTGTAGCAGCAGCAATGATTCCATTCTTAGAGCATGATGATGCAAAAAGATCATTAATGGGATCAAACATGCAAAGACAAGCAGTTCCTCTAATGATATCTGAAAGACCAATAGTTGCAACAGGGATTGAATATAGAGCTGCAAAAGATTCAGGAATATTAATTTTAGCAGAAGATGATGGTGTTATCGAAAAAGTTACAGGTGACGCTATTACAGTTAAATATAATAATGGAAAAACAGTAGTACATAAACTTCGTAAATTTAAGAGAACAAATGGTGGTACATGTATCAACCAAAGACCTATAGTTAAAAAAGGCGAAATAGTTAAAAAAGGTGATGCCATTGCTGACGGACCAGCAACAAAAGATGGAGAAATGTCACTTGGTAAAAACTGTTTAGTTGCTTTCTCAACATGGGAAGGTTATAACTACGAGGATGCTATTCTTTTAAATGAAAGACTTGTAAAAGAAGATGTATTTACATCAATACACATTGAAGAATATGACTGTGAATGTCGTGATACAAAATTAGGACCAGAAGAAATAACAAGAGATATTCCAAATGTTGGCGAAGATGTATTAAAAGACCTTGACGAAAACGGAATTATCAGAATTGGTGCTGAAGTTAGACCAGGAGATATCTTGGTTGGTAAAGTTACTCCAAAAGGAGAAACTGAATTAACAGCAGAAGAAAGATTATTAAGAGCTATCTTTGGTGAAAAAGCTAGAGAAGTTAGAGATACATCATTAAGAGTACCTCATGGAGAAGCTGGAACAATAGTAGATGTTAAGATATTTACTAGAGATAATTCAGATGAATTAGGACCTGGTGTAAATCAAATAATTAGATGTTATATTGCAACAAAGAGAAAAATATCAGTTGGTGATAAAATGGCCGGACGTCATGGTAATAAAGGTGTTATTTCTAGAGTATTACCAGAAGAAGATATGCCATTCTTACCAGATGGTACACCAATAGACATTTTACTTAACCCATTAGGTCTTCCATCTCGTATGAACTTAGGACAAATTCTTGAAGTTCACTTAGGTGGAGCTGCTAAAGCTTTAGGATGGCATGTATCAACACCAGTATTTGATGGTGCTACACAAGAAGATGTTGAAGAATTATTGCAACAAGCTGGTATGAGCCCAGATGGTAAATCAATTCTATATGATGGTAGAACTGGTGACCCATTTGATAAGCCAATTACAGTTGGTGTAATGTATATGTTAAAACTACATCACTTAGTAGATGATAAAATACATGCTCGTTCAACTGGACCATACTCATTAGTTACACAACAACCTCTTGGTGGTAAAGCACAATTTGGTGGTCAACGTTTTGGAGAAATGGAAGTGTGGGCATTAGAGGCATATGGTGCTGCTTATACATTACAGGAAATGTTAACAGTTAAATCTGATGATGTTGTAGGTAGAGTTAAAACATATGAGGCTATTGTTAAAGGTGAAAATATTCCTGAACCAGGAGTTCCAGAAAGCTTTAAAGTTCTTATTAAAGAATTACAATCTTTGGGATTGGATGTTCGTTTATATTCTGAAGATAATAAGGAACTTGAATTGAAGGAAAATATTGAAGATGGTATTGATTTTGATCCAGAAAAAGATAAAAAGATTTTAGCTGAAGATGAGGTTGTTGCTGAGGATGATTTGGCTGATGGTTATACTGCTGAGGATTCTGATGGTGATATTTTACTTGATGAGGAAGAGCCTGAGGAGAGTGATGAGCTTTTTGAGGATTTAGATGATGAGGGTGAGGATGCTATCTTTGACGACGAAGAATAAAAAAACGAATAAAAAGGGGCGTCTTGTCCAACAGTATATTGGAAAAAATAAAGACTTTAATGTCAAAATTAAAAAGTGTATTAATTTAATAAATTGTAAAAAGAGAAAAGCCGACAGGAAGGAATTGCTCGTGCGGTGGATAGTGCTTTTACTCTGTTTTATGATTACCCAAAAATATTATTAGGGGGAAATATAGTGGACGAATTAGATATTTTTAATAAAATAAAAATAGGAGTGGCATCAGATGAAAAAATAAGAGAATGGTCAAAAGGTGAAGTTAAAAAACCAGAGACTATCAATTATAGAACATTAAAACCAGAAAAAGATGGTCTTTTCTGTGAAAGAATATTTGGACCAACAAAAGATTGGGAATGTCACTGTGGTAAATATAAAAGGGTTAGATATAAAGGAATAGTTTGTGATAAATGTGGTGTTGAAGTCACAAAATCTAAAGTAAGAAGAGAAAGAATGGGACACATTGAGCTTGCTGCACCAGTAGCTCATATTTGGTATTTTAAAGGTATACCAAGTAGAATTGCTTTAATATTAGATGTATCACCTAGAAACCTAGAAAAAGTTGTATATTTTGCATCTTATATCGTTACAGATAAGGGTACTAGTGATTTAGCTGATTGCCAAGTTTTAACTGAAAAAGAATATCACGAAGCAGAAGAAAAATTTGGTAGAGGTTCATTTAAAGCAAGAATGGGTGCAGAAGCTTTAAAAGAATTATTAGAAAAAGTTGACCTAGAAAAACTTTCTAAAGAGATTAGAAAAGAATTAGAAAATGCAAGTGAGCAAAAGAAAGGTAAACTTGTTAAAAGACTTGACACAGTTGATTCTTTTAGACTTTCTAATACAAGACCTGAATGGATGATAATGTCAGTTGTACCAGTTATTCCACCAGAATTAAGACCTATGGTTCAATTAGATGGTGGTAGATTTGCAACATCTGACTTAAATGACTTATATAGAAGAGTTATAAACAGAAATAACAGATTAAAGAGATTATTAGAATTAGGAGCTCCAGAAATAATTGTAAGAAACGAAAAACGTATGTTACAAGAATCTGTTGATGCTTTAATTGATAATAGCAGAAGAGGTAGACCTGTAACAGGTGCTGGAAATAGACCTTTAAAATCATTATCTGATATGTTAAAAGGAAAACAAGGTAGATTCCGTCAAAACTTATTAGGTAAGAGGGTTGACTATTCTGGACGTTCAGTTATAGTTGTTGGACCAGAACTTAAAATTTATCAATGTGGTCTTCCAAAAGAAATGGCTGTTGAATTATTCAAACCATTTGTTATGAAAGAATTAGTTGGTAGAGGAATAGCTCAAAATATCAAAAATGCAAAAAGAATGGTTGAAAGATTAAGACCAGAAGTATGGGAAATATTAGAGTATGTTATAAAAGACCACCCTGTAATGTTAAACCGTGCGCCTACACTACATAGACTTGGTATTCAAGCATTTGAACCAGTTCTTGTTGAAGGTAGAGCAATTAAACTTCACCCATTAGTTTGTGAAGCATTCAATGCTGACTTCGACGGTGACCAAATGGCTGTGCATTTACCATTATCACCAGAAGCACAAGCAGAATCAAGATATTTAATGTTATCTACAAACAACTTATTAAAACCACAAGATGGTAAACCAGTTGCAGTACCTAGACTAGACATGGTTTTAGGAAGCTATTATTTAACAATGATTTTGGATGGAGAAAAAGGTGAAGGAAAATACTTTAAAGACCCAGACGAAGCAATAATGGCTTATGAAAACCATGATGTAGGAATGCATGCTAAAATATTTGTTAGGGTAACAAAAGAAGTTAATGGAGAAATGATGACAGGAAAAATTGAGACAAGTGTTGGTAGAATTATATTCAACCAAGGAATTCCTCAAGATTTAGGATTTATAGACAGAGAAAAAGATCCATTACAATATGAAATTAACTTCCCAGTTGTTAAGAAAAACATGGGACAAATAATTGAAAGAGCAATAAGAGTACATGGTGTAATTGAATCTGCAGAAGTAATAGATTATATTAAATCATTAGGATTTAAATATTCTACACTTGCTGGTATTACATTCTCTATGAGTGATGTTAAAGTGCCACCAGCTAAAAAAGGATTACTAGAAGAGGCTGATAAAAAAATAGATGTTATTAGAAAACAATATGCAAGAGGTTTAATTACAAACGATGAAAGATATAACTCTGTAATCAAAGTTTGGGAAGATGCTACAAAGAAAATTACACAAGCAATGGAAGAAAACTTTGATGACTTAAACCCAATTTATATGATGGTTAAATCTGGAGCCAGAGGTAACATGAACCAATTAAGACAAATTGCTGGTATCCGTGGACTTATGGCTAGTACAACAGGTAAAGCCGTTGAAATTCCTATTAAATCATCATTTGCAGAAGGTCTAGACGCCTTAGAATACTTCATTTCTGCCCATGGTGCTCGTAAAGGACTTTCAGATACAGCGTTAAGAACAGCCGATTCAGGTTACTTAACAAGAAGATTAGTTGATGTATCACAAGATATTATAGTTAGAGAACATGACTGTGGAACACATGAAGGTTTAATTGTTTATGATATTAAAGATGGAAATCAAATAATTGAAAAAATGCAAGAAAGAATTATTGGAAGATATGTTGTCAATGATGTATATGATCCAAATACAAATGAACTTATTGTTGACACAAATACTATGATAACAGAAGAAATTGCTGATAAAATAGTAAATGCAGGAATTGAAAGACTAGAAGTACGTTCAGTTCTAGCATGTAGATCAAAACATGGTGTATGTCAAAAATGTTATGGTATGGGATTGGCAAGAAGAGATTTAGTATCTATTGGCGAATCTGTAGGTATTATAGCTGCTCAATCAATTGGTGAGCCTGGTACTCAGCTTACAATGAGAACTATCCACTCTGGTGGTGTTGCCGGTGTAGCAGATATTACTCAAGGTCTTCCAAGAGTTGAGGAATTATTTGAAGCTAGAAAACCTAAGGGGGTTGCAATAATTTCTGAAATTGCTGGTAAAGTAAAGATAAAAGAAACAAAGAAGAAGAAAGAAGTTGTTGTAACTTCTAAAGATGATTCAAGAACATATACAATACCATTTGGTTCTAAGATGAAAGTTAAAGATGGAGATATGGTAGAAGTTGGAGATCCATTTATAGAAGGTTCTATAAATCCATCAGAAATACTTGACTTAAAAGGACCAGAAGGAGTATTTGAATACTTAACATCAGAAGTTCAAAAAGTTTATAGAAATCAAGGTGTTGATATCAACGACAAACACGTTGAAGTTATTGGTAGACAAATGCTTAAAAAAGTTAGAGTTGAAGATAATGGAGATACACATATGTTCCCAGGTTCTTTAGTAGATATGTATGAATTCGAAGATATAAACAATGAAGCAATCGCTGAAGGTAAACGTCCAGCAACAGGTAAGAGAGTATTACTTGGTATTACTAAAGCATCTCTTGCTACAGATAGTTTCTTGTCAGCAGCATCATTCCAAGAGACAACAAGAGTTCTTACAGAAGCAGCTATTAAAGGTAAAGTTGATGATTTAGTTGGATTAAAAGAAAATGTTATTATTGGTAAGTTAATTCCAGCTGGTACTGGTATGAAGAAATATCAAGATCTTCATATCAATACAGAAAAGAAACTTGAGGAAGTTGCAGATGTAACAGAATAATGTCCTTTTGGGGACGGTTCTGAAATGGACATTTTAGAAAAGAATGAGAATTTACAATTTTATTTTGTAGGTTCTTTTTCTTTTTTTATAATTTTGAATTGTAACAATAATAATAAAATTTTTATATTTTTCGACAAATTTTTCATGACATTGTTGTATTATAATGTTATAATATTAATGGTTTTTTCAAATTTATGAATATTTTTTATTTCAATGAATATTATATCTTATAAGAATGGAGGTGCCCATGTTTTTTATTATTTCAATTATTTTTATAATCATGTCTTTTTTATTCCTATGGATGTTATTGATATCTACTAAAAAATCTAGAACAGTTGAAGAACAGCATATTGAAGATAATTTACAAATGCAATTTTTGAAGAATTATAGAAAATAGTTTTAATTTAAATGTTGATTTTTGAAACAATTGATTGTATAATCCTATATATCATTGAAAAATAAAAATTATTTTTACTGAGATGTAACAACAAAAAACGATATTTTAAAAGGAAAATTGTATAATGGAAGAAAGATTTATGAAAGAGGCTTTAAAAGAAGCAAAAAAAGCATATGACAAATTAGAAGTACCAGTTGGAGCGGTAATAGTAAAAGATGGAAAAATTATAGCAAGAGCGCATAATTTAAAAGAAACAAAATATGATACAACAAAACATGCAGAGATATTAGCAATTCAAAAGGCAAGTAAAAAGTTGAATTCATGGAGATTAATAGATTGTGAGATGTATGTAACACTTGAACCGTGTTCAATGTGTGCAGGAGCTTTGATAAATTCTAGAATTAAAAAGGTTTATATTGGTGCTAGTGACCAAAAGACCGGTGCAGTTGGTTCAGTATATAATTTATTAGAAGATTATACGTTTAATCACAAAGTTGAGTACGAAAAAGGTGTTTTACAAGATGAATGTGAGAGTATTTTAAAGGAATTTTTTAGGAAGTTGAGAAATATAAAAAAGTAGGTTTAAAAAATTTATAGATTTTAATTTGCAAAATATATACATTTTTAAAATTGCAATTTAAAAATGTATAAAAATAAAATGAAAAAGTATTCTAAAAACTTGAAATTTAGAATACTTTTATTATATAATAAGACAAATCCTCGAAATATAATTATATTTTGAGTTACCTAAAAAAGAGTTCGCAATGAAATTAAAAAAATAAAGAAATATTTGAACTAAAAACTTCCAAATATAATAAACAAAAATATTTTAAAATTTCAAAAAGAAAGACAAAAAGAAAGCGAACGGAAAGGTAGTATTATGAAAAAATTTTTATTAAATTACAAATCAACAATTATACTTCTAGTTGCGATAATTGTTGGAAGCATCATAGGAATAATCTTTAAAGAAAAAGCAACTTTATTAAGCCCATTGGGTGATTTATTTTTAAATCTATTATTAGTTATAATTATCCCATTAATTTTCTTAAACATAACAACCGCAATATCAAAAATGAAACAACCAAAGAGACTAGGAAAAATTATAGGCTCAATATTGTTAGTATTTGTTTTAACATCAGTTGTAGCAGTATTAATAGGATTTGCAAGTACATATTTTGTAAAACTTATAAATACTGAAGATGGAGAACAAATAAGAACAACATTAGAAAGTGCAGAGAATTCAGAAGATTCAGAAACATCAGATGAAGATGATATGACAATAGCTGATAGAACTGTAAAATTACTTACAGTAAATGATTTTTCAAAATTATTTTCAAAAGACAATATAATTGCATTATTAGTATTTTCAATAATAGTAGGAATTGCAATAAATATGTCAGGAGAAAAGGGAGAACCGTTTAGAAAAGTACTGGAATCAGCAAATAGTGTAATGGAAAACATAGTAAAAATAATAATGTACTATGCTCCAATTGGACTTGGATGTTACATGGCTTCATTTATAGGAAGTTTTGGAACATCGATTGCAGTTGGATATCTAAAAACATTTTTAATATATTTAGTTGTTTCTGTTTTTTACTATTTTGTAATGTATAGTGTTTATGCATTTATAGCAAATGGAAAAAGTGGGGTAAAAGCTTTTTGGAAACATGTTATACCTGCAACTGTTACAGCAATGGGAACATGTTCAAGTGCTGCGTGTATTCCAATAAATATAGAATCAACAAAGAAGATGGGTGTTCCAGATGATATAGCAGAAACAACAATACCTTTAGGAACAAGTTTCCACAAAGATGGTTCTATAATAGGTTCAGTATTTAAAATTATGTTTTTAGTAGGTTTATTTGGAACAAGTTTGGCAACAACAGGTGATGTTTTGGGAGTTTTAGGTGTTGCATTACTTGCAAATTTACTAATAACAGCGGTTCCAATAGGTGGGGGAACTATTTCAGAAATGTTAATTATAACAATGTTGGGTTACCCGGTTGCTGCTTTGCCAATTTTGACAATAATTGCAACTATAATAGATATGCCTGCAACTGTTTTAAATGTTGTTGGAGATGATGTTTCTTCAATGATAGTTACTAGAATAGTTGATGGAAAAAAGGGATTTAGGGACGTTCCTTAAAATCCCTTTTTAGGGGGATTCTGGGACAACCCTTCAAAAATTTTTTTAAAAATAAAAGAGGAATTTTGGGATTAAAGCTATCAATTCCTCTTTTTAAATTTTGTAATATTTGTTATATTTTTCAATTGCAGTATCAGGATTATAAATACCGGTGAAATCTTTAATGGGAGCGAATTCTTCATTTTCGTCAACACGAAGAAGAAGCATACCATTAAAATGAGCAAAAGCATCAAAAATGAAATTTTCAAATTTAAAAGTATTAGGTTTATCAGGAACTTGTTTTACACCTTCTTCATTCACAAAGGAGTTTTTCTTAAAAGCTCTGTGATAGTATAAATCCAAAGTTGCAGACTTTTTAATTGCATCTAAACTCATAATATGTGATAAAATATTAGCTTCTCTAAACAAATATGTATTAGTATTTGATATTTTACTTTCGGATAATTCCAAATCTATACAATCATAATCTAAAATTGCAGGTTTATCATTTTTTAAACAATAAACAGCAGTTTTTTCTAAAGGTTCTTTCTTAAATATAGATTTTGAACCAATAGATAAATTGTTTACAATTGTTAAGCCTAGAAATAGTGGATCGAAATTTTTAAGCAAAACATTATCAATTCCACCAAAAGAAACCCATTTGATATGTTGATTTTCTAAATCATCTATAATTCCATTATTTTTCATAGATTTAAAAACATTACCGTTTCCATTTGATGCTTCTTTAATTAAGTAAGGCTCTTGAAGAATTAGTTTTCCATCTATGTTTATAATTGGAAGTTTGTTTTGTTTAAAAAATTTTATTTTTTCTTTTGGATATCCAAAAAAATTATTAATTTCAAAAAATGCTTTAGTTGGGGCATCATTTTCTTCACTTGTCATTATGTACCATGGTAAAATAGTATTATATTTTTTATTATTTTCCATTATATTTTCAGCCGTTATTTGAAAAAGAGATTTTTTTACAGGTTTCAGATTTAGCATGTATGTTCCTTTTGGCCCTTTATAACCAAGCCTAGTGCCTTGACCGCCAGCCATAGTGACAACTGCAAATTGATGGCTTTTTATAATTGCTTCACCAATTTTTGAATAGTAATTTATTTCATTATAAGACAGTTTATCTTTTTCTATATGAGGAATAGGTGAAACTTTAATATTTTTGTCATAATTAGAGTTAAAAGAATTTTTATAAATAGTTAATATTTTTTCAAAATTTATTGATAGTATTTGATTAACCAGTTTATTTTTTTCTTCTTCGGAAAGTTCATCATAAAAATGTAATAAATGTTCTTGGTTGTATTTTTTTAATATTTTTTTTGCTTTTTTTAATTTATCTTCCATAGAAAAACTCCTTTATATGTTGTTAGAAATTGCTGACTTTAAAGTTCTTATTATTACTTCTTTGTTAGGAATATCAGATGATTGCAAATCTTCAATTTCTTTTTGTATATTATATGGAACTCTAATTAAATTAAATGATATTGATTTTAAATCTTTACTTCCATAATATCCTTCTAATATAATATATGATGCAAGCGTAGAAAATTTATTATTTGGGTCATCTATAATATCATTGTGCATTTCTACTGGAATTCCAACACTGCCAGTATTAAAAAGAGTTTTATTTTTAAATCTTACACAATATGGTGTGTGAATGTGACCATATCCAACAATATCTGGAGTTGGGTCAGATTTTGTCTTTCCAATAAATGGGGTGTTTTCAAAAAGGCGTTCTGGATTTTCTATTTCAAGATGACTATATTTTGAATTTTTGTTAGAAAACATTGGATTATATATTTCATCAAGGCTATATGGAGAAGCATGAAAAAGTCTTATTAGATGTCCACTCATATAAAAGTCATATGATATTGGTAATGTGGCCATAAATTTTACCCTTTTTTCACCAATTTTATTTCTTGTCCAAAAATTTTTTCCTTTAGAAGATGGTTTACATATTGCATAATCGCAGTTACCCATTAAAATTATGTCACATACTTCTTTTACTTTATCTATTACTAAATCAGGATGAGTGCATTTTGTTATGCAGTTTCCTAAACAAAAAATTTTATTTATTTCTCTATTTTTTATATCTTTTAATACAGCATTTAATGCAGTTATATTTCCATGAATGTCAGAAATAATTGCAATTTTGTCCATTTAGATACCTCCTTTTTAGGGATTTAGGGACGTTCCTTAAAATCCCTTTTTTTAGGGATTTGGGGACACTCCTTAAAATATTTAAAAATGTATAATTTCATTGTAAATTTCTATAACAAAATTATCAGTCATACCAGAAATATAGCAAATAATAGCTCTATAGAAATCTTTCTCATTATCAATAGAAAATAAAACTTTGTTTTTTAATTTTAAACTCTCTCTATTTCCAAAATTATAATAATTAGAAATAAAATTAATAAAACCATTTCCTAGTTTTGGGTATGTAATACTTAAATTTTTTAAATTATTTAATGTATCAGAACCATCATAAACAGATTTTAATAGATTGTAAATTTCATTAATAACTAAGTTAAAATATCTTGTTGAAGGTTTAATTCTATTGCAAGAATAGATATTTTTATAATTAAATTCCTTAATTTTATCTAATAAATCTAAGGCCGCTTTAGAAAAACATAAACCTTTTTCTGGTGATGAATTATCACATAAATCGTGTATTAAATTGTTAATTATAATAGTATTATTTATTTGTTCATTATTTGATGTTATATTTAGCAAAGAGAAAAGTTCATCAACATGTTCATCTAAAATTCCTAATGTTATAGCATCTTCTATATCACGGCAGATGTAAGAAATTTTATCTGATATTTTAACAACACAGCCTTCCCAAGTGTATGGAGCATACTGATTTGGATATGTGTAATCTGTTAAATCAATATATTCTGTTCTAGGACGCACACAATTTTCATCAATTTCTCCACAATGAGAAATGATACCATCTCTTACTGCATATGTTAAATCAAGATTTTGCATGTGTTTGCTGTTATCTTCTAAAAGTTCAATATTATCGACAAATTCTAGTCCATTTTTCTCATGCCAAAATGGATAGCCTAAATCTCTTTTGGAAATTTCAGATAATATTCTCTCTCCTTCATGCCCAAATGGACTGTGGCCGATATCGTGTGCAACTGAGATTGCTTTTGTAAGCTCTGTGTTTAACCCTAAGTATTTTGCAATTGTGTAACTTATTGATTCTACATGTGTTACATGTTCAATTCTTGTGCATATGTGGTCATTTTCTGGTGAAAAGAATACTTGTGTTTTGTGTTTTAATCTTCTGTATGCATTGCTGTGTATTATTCTTGTGTAGTCTCTTTCAAATTCATTTCTTATGTCATTATTTCTTGAGTATAGAGGTGTTTCTCTTTTGATGGATTTTTCCCAGTTTGGATTTTCTGGTGTTGTTGAATATTTTTCGAATTTTTTCATTTTGACCTCCTTTGAAATTTGTAATTATATTTTACTACAAATGTTGATAAAAATCTATAAATTTATTGAAATCAAAAATATAAAATAGTATAATAAGTTATGGTTAAGTAATATATAAGTGTTAGTTATATAAAATGTTGATATATTAATATTTTTTGAAAAAAATATAGTTGTGGTCTACCTATAGGGCTTTTACTGCAAAATATTAATATATCAACATTCAAAGGAATTTATAAAAATTCTTAATGAATTGTAACAGAATAATGAAAGGAGTTTTTTGAAATGTTTAATTTAGTAAAAGACGATTTTGATGATAATATGGATGATATAATGAATTCAATTAATAAAATGTTAGAAAATGATACAGAGAACGAAGAAACAGAAGATACAAAAAAGGAAGGAAAAGAGTAAAATGGCAAATTCAAAAATTATAGTAGTAGAAGGACCACAAGGAGCAGGAAAAACAACAATAACAGATTTTTTAAGACATACATTACCATATTCAAATTTATATAGATTATGTGGAACAGCAGATAGCACAGTAACAGGAAAGAAAAAAGCTGAAGATATGTATTTTGACTTACTTGAATATATGAAAAAAATGGAAAATAAAAGTATTAATTTGATTTTTGATAGGACTTTTTTTACAGAAGAAAATTATTGCAGACTTGGAATAAAGGAATATTCATTTACAGATGTTTATGAAAAGTTATTAAATAAATTTGCTAATTTGGATTTTGAAATATATTATATAACATTGTATTTGGAAAATGAAAATGAGTATATTGAAAGATTGAAAAGAGATGGAAAGGCTGTTTTTAAAGGTGCTGAATTTAAAGCAGAAAATAGTATAAAACAACAAAGAGTTTATATTGAAATGGCTGATGAAATAAAGAAAAAATATCATAATATTAATGTTTTAAATATAGCAAATGATAAAGATTTGGAAGATACTAAAAAGGAATTAAGGGAATTTTTGAAATATTAATTATATATGAATTATTAATATGCGTAAAATTAAGATAAAGTGAGATTTATAGAGATAATTTAAGAAAAAACAACATAAATAACAAAAATATAATCTACAAATACATTAAAAGTTAAAGAAAAGATTTAAAAGAAATTGGAATATTTCTAGAAATAAGTTATAATATTAATTGATGGTGCATTATTCTAGTCGTACTTAAACTTACGAGGGTGGGGCTAAAAATCCACTAAAGGGCACATCGTTGAAGTTTCTTGTTTGTGCGCGAAATGCCAGTTTTGTGTGTAACCAGGGAGTAAAGGGGTTAGGGTAATATATAATGGCATATATGTGATTCCCTAGTTTCGCGGAGGCTTAAATAGAAAAATTTAAGTTAAACCTATGTTGAGTGCCAAGACACAAAATACATAGTGTAGCCTGTCTCGAGTGAGTGTATTGGGATTAATTTGACGGGAATGAAAATTGTTCGGCCAAATAATTTTTATTCTGGATTATGAAATTATACTTGCAAAAAAGACTAGTAAGTTTGCAAAAGTATGTCAAGGAAAACTTCTAGAATGTTTGCTTTATCAAAAGCTTGAAAATCTGGGGATTAAGGTACGGATTTGAGTGGCGATCTGGTGGCTAAAATAAATTTAGCTGGTTCCCTTAAACGGAAACGGTTCTAGCAGTAATGCTAAGCGGGAAGTAGAGAAATTCAACCAGACCTAAACCGTAAAATTTACTTAGATTTTTACCATCTATATTTTAATTTAGAAATTAATGGCAAGCCTTAGTGCTTGTTTTAATTTTATATTTATAGTTTTTATTTGGGACTTATCATATATTAATATTTTAGAAAAAATGATGCATAGGGTCTTCCGTATGTGAATATATGATAAGCATAAAATAATTAATAAATAGCAAGAAAGAGGGAAAAATAATTAATGAAAAAGAATCAAGAAAGTAAAAAGGAACACTCGAATATGAAATGGGTTATACAATCATTTATAATGACATTTATTTTATCAATGATATTTGCATATGTATCAACAAATGGAGTATCAAATTTAAGCTTGATACCTGCACTTTTAATATTGGTATTAGTAGTATTTTTAGGAATATTTTTTGATATTATAGGTGTAGCGGTTACAGTTGCTAATGAAGAGGAATTTCATGCAAAAGCAACCAAAAAAGTAAAAGGTTCAAAAGATTCAATTAAATTAATCAAAAATGCCCCAAAGGTTGCAAATATTTGTGCAGACGTTATTGGTGATATTTGTGGTGTATTAAGTGGTTCTATAAGTGCATTGATTTCTATAAAGATTTCAACTCAAATGAATTTGCCTTTTAATATTCAGTTTGTTTTGAGTGCTTTAGTGTCAGCTTTTACAGTTAGTGGTAAGGCTTTTGGCAAGGATATTGCTAATAAAAAGTCTACTGAAATTGTGCATAAAGTTGGTATTGTTTTAAATAAATTTAGTAAAAAATAGATTATTTAATAAAAAGGACTATAAGATGTAATATAGATACATTTTATAGTCTGTTTTTAATTGGCTTACTGAGGTCGATAAAACAATATTTTATAAAGTTTATTGTTTAGGAACAATATTTTTGATATAATAAAGTCAATTGAGACAGTACTATTATTGTTATTTTTTTTGAAAAACGATTAATATATAGTTATGGTTTATTATAATTTGGTTAAAAGAGAGGATAATAATTATGAAATATAAATATATTTTTTTTGACTGGGGATATACTTTGATTAATAAATTTAAAAATGTTGATAGTGAAATCAATTCAATATTAGTAAAATATAATTTAAAATGGGATGATATATTTAGAAAATGGAAAAATTATCAAATTTTAAATTCTCTAGGAAAAGTTACAGAAAAAGAAATTTATAAAGATTTATCATTAATTTTGAATATATCTGAAGAAGATTTAGAAAAAATTGATATGTTATTATTGGAATCTCATATTTTAGATGAAGAAACAAAAGATACAATTATTAAATTATATGAACAAGGATATTATTTGGGAATTATAAGTAACAATTCAATTAGAAATGTAGAATATATTTTGGAACGTGAAGGAATAAAAAAATATTTTAATAAAATAGTTATTTCTGAAGAGGTTAAAGAAAGAAAACATAATTTGAAAGTGTATATGAAGGCTTTTGAAGATATTCCAAAAGAAGAGTATAATAATATTGTTTTTGTTAGTGATGAATTATTAGAAGATTTGTTAGGGGTAAAGATACTAGGTGTAAAAACTGTTTGGTATGAGCAAAAAATAGATAACAAATGGAAGAAAAAAGAAACAGTTCTTATGGAACCTGATTATAAGATAGAATCAATGAATGAGATTTTGAATATAGTATAAAAAATGGGGGAAGGTTATGAAAGCGTTAATAACAGGAGCATCTTCTGGAATAGGAAGAGATATGGCGAGAGTATTAGCAAAAAAAGGATATAATTTAGTATTAGTTGCAAGAGATGAACTAAAATTAAATGAATTAGCAGAAGAATTGCGAAAAGAAAATGATATAGAAACTCAAGTGATATCAATGGATTTATCAATAGAACAGAATTGTAAAGATTTGCACAAAAGTGTAAAAGATGTGGATATCTTAATCAATAATGCGGGTTTTGGGGATTGTGGAAACTTTACGCATACAGATTTAAACAAGGAATTGACAATGATAAAAACAAATATTATTGCATATCATATTTTAACAAAATTATATTTAGTTGATATGAAAGCAAAAAATAGTGGTAAAATTTTAAATGTTGCATCAATTGCAGGTTTTATGCCAGGACCATTAATGGCAACTTATTATTCAACAAAGGCGTATGTTGTAAGACTTTCGGAATCTATTAGAGAAGAATTAAAAAAGGAAAAGTCTAATGTTCAAATTAGTATTTTATGTCCAGGTCCAGTAAATACTAATTTTAATAATGTTGCAAATGTTAGGTTTCATATGAGAGAGGCTAATAGTTATAGTGTGGCTAATTTTGCAATAAAGGAATTGCTTAAGGGAAAATTTTATATTGTACCTGGTTTTGATGTAAAGTTGGGTATTTTCTTTAGTCATTTTGTGCCTAGTAGTTTTGTTGCGAAAATTACTTATAGAGTACAAAAAAGAAAATTAGAAAAATAGCATTATAATTGTAAGGTATAACTCTAAAATTAATATAGAACAATCATAAATAAAATGATTGTTCTATATTAATTTTACACTATACAATTTGCATTTAGATAAAAAGTTATTCATCAATTGGTGGAAGTGTGCTTCTGGAATAATCCAATTTTTCTATGCCTATGGGTGAATCACAAAAAGCTATACCCATTTGTGATTCATCAGTATCAATTTCATATAACACATCTTCTTTGGTTTGTAAGCACTTTTTACAATAGTAAATGTTAACGGTATCTCCAATGATATAACCCCATCTTACTGTTTTCCAAATTTTTTCTGGTTTTGAATTGCATAATTTGCAATGTCTTTTAAAAATATTTGGAATTTCATGAATATTTTTTAAGCGTTCTTCAGTACTTGGATTTTCATACCTTTCGTTTAAATTTGCAATTTGTATTATTGGTAAAAGATTCATTTGGAAACCTCCTTTTATTTGCTTGGAGGTTTTACCCTCCAAGATTAAAAAACTTTTTGGGTAACAAAAAATATATAAACATATTGTACAGTACTTTACATAATTTGTCAACTAAAAAAAAGCATATCTACAGAAAAAAAGTGTAATGTAATATATTTTTGTTATACTGTGAATTGTAACAAATATAGTAATGAATATTGAAAAAATTGTGCAAAACCCTTGACAAATACACAAAAATAGTGTAAAGTATAATAGCATTACAAAAAAGAGGGTAGTTATTATGGAAAAAAACGTAGAAATAAGTATATTGTGTGATTTATATGGAAAATTGTTAACCCAAAAACAATTTGACTTCTTAAATGACTACTACAATAATGACTTGTCACTATCAGAAATAGCAGAAAACAACCAAATAACAAGGCAAGCTGTTAGAGACATAATAAAGAAAGGGGAGAAAAAGCTTTTCGAATACGAAGAGAAGTTGTTATTTATGAAAAGGATGTCGAATCAAGAAAAAACAATAGAGCATGTACTATCAGAACTAACAAAAATAGAAAAAACTTCATCTGATAAAAAGGTTGCTCAAATTTTAGAGAGTGTAAAAAAAGAATTAAATTGTTTAGTATAATTTGAAAAATAATTATCATTTGGCGTTGTATCTAGCCAAATAATGATTCTTTTCCAAATTAATTAAAACTAGGAAGGAATGAAAAAAACTTATGGCTTTTGAAGGATTATCTTCTAGATTGCAAGAAATAACAAGAAAATTTAAAGGTAAGGCAAGAATTACAGACTCTGACTTAAAAGAAATGCTAAGAGAGGTCAAACTTGCATTATTAGAAGCGGATGTAAACTATAAAATCGTAAAAGAATTTATATCAAATATTCAAGAAAAAGCTTTGGGGCAAGATGTTTTAAAATCATTAACTCCGGGACAACAAGTTGTAAAAATAGTTAAAGATGAGTTAGTTGAACTTTTAGGTGGAACAGAAAGCAAAGTCAATTTTTCACCAAATCCACCAACAATAATAATGATGGTTGGACTTCAAGGTTCAGGTAAAACAACTACATCTGGAAAACTTGCAAATTTATTTAGAAAACAAGGTAAAAAGCCATTATTAGTTGCATGTGATGTTTATAGACCGGCAGCTATCAAGCAATTACAAGTTGTTGGAGCACAATTAAATATCCCTGTATATGCAAATGAACAATCAAAAGATGTTGTACATATTGCAAAACAAGCAATAAATGTGGCAATGTCAAAATTGAATGATGTAATTATTCTAGATACGGCTGGACGTTTACAAATAGACGAGCAGTTAATGGAAGAATTACAAAATGTTAAAAAGAGTGTAAAACCTCACGAAATACTATTAGTTGTAGATTCTATGACTGGTCAAGAGGCAGTAAATGTTGCAGAAACATTTAACGAAAAAGTTGGAATAGATGGAATTGTTCTAACAAAGTTAGATGGTGATACTCGTGGTGGTGCGGCACTTTCAGTTAAAAAAGTTACTGGTAGGCCGATAAAATTTGCTGCAACTGGTGAGAAAATGAGTGATATAGAAGTTTTCCATCCAGATAGAATGGCATCAAGAATTTTAGGAATGGGTGACATTTTAGCAGTTATAGAAAAAGCAGAAGAGGCTTTTGATTTAGAAGAAGCTGAAAAATTAGAAAAAAAGATGAGAAAGAGTGAGTTAGATTTAGATGATTATTTGGCTCAAATCAGACAAATGAAAAAAATGGGTTCTTTTTCATCATTATTAAAACTAATTCCTGGTATGAATCAATTTAAAGATATCAAAGTTGATGACAAGGAATTTGGGAAAATTGAAGCAATTATATGTTCTATGACTTCTAAGGAAAAAAGAAATACAAAACTTTTAAATGCAAGTAGAAGAATTAGAATTGCAAAGGGTAGTGGAACAACAGTACAAGATATAAATAAATTCATTAAATCTTATGAAATGACACAAAAAATGATGAAGCAAATGAAGAGTAAAGGTGGAATGAAAAAATTTATGAATGGTATTGATGAAAATGCTTTGAAAAATTTTAAAATATAGTTATTAACTTTTTAAGTTTATATAAAAAATTAGAGGACTGTCCCACAATCCCTTTAAAAGGGGATTTTAAGGAACGTCCCTCAATCCCAGGAGGTGAAATTAAAATGGTAAAAATCAGATTACAAAGAGAAGGAAAGAAAAAAGCTCCTTTCTATCATATAGTAGTTGCTGATTCTAAATTTCCAAGAGATGGTAAAATAATCGAAAAAATAGGAACATACAACCCAATGACAGAACCATCTACAATAGTTTTAGATCAAGAAAAAGTTGCACAATGGATTAAAAATGGTGCAAAACCAACAGATACTGTTAAAAAATTAATCGAAAATGCAGCAAAATAATTTTGTTATTGTTATTAGAATTTAATGTAATAACAAATTGAAACGTAGTGAAAGGATATTAAGCTATGAAAGAAATTATTGAAACTATAATTTTAAATCTTGTTGATAACAAAGATGCAGTTGAAATAACTGAAAAACAAGATGAAAAATCTGTAGTATTTGAAGTAAAAGTTGCAAATGAAGATATGGGTAGAGTAATTGGTAAACAAGGAAGACTTGCAAAATCTATAAGAACTGTTGCAAAATCAGTTGGTGCTAGAGAACATAAGAAAGTTTCTGTAGAATTTATTGATTAGAAATTTGAAAAATAATCGCCATTTGGTATAAGCCAAATAACAATTTTTCCAAATTTAAATTTATAAAAAAGGAAATAATTTAATGCAAGAATTTTTAGAAATAGGTCAAATAGTTAATACATTTGGAATAAAAGGAATGGTCAAGGTCAAACCTTTTACAGATGATATAACTAGATTTGATAAATTAGATAAAGTATATGTTGAATCAAATAAAACTAAAAAACAATATGAAATTGAAGAAGTAAAATATCATAAAGATATGGTATTAATTAAATTCAAAGGGATAGACAGAGTGGAAGATGCAGAATTGTTGCGTAATTCATATTTGAAAGTTAATAGACAAGATGAACCTGAACTTGAAAAAGGTACATATTATATTGTTGATTTAATTGGATTAGATGTATATTCTGATGAAGGCAAATTACTTGGTAAATTAGATGATGTTTTTAATAGTGGAAGTTGTGACATATATGTTGTAAAAGACGAACTTGGAAAACAATTATTATTGCCTGCAATATCTGATGTAATTAAAGAAATTAATTTAGAAGAAAAGAAGATAGTTGCACATTTACTTAAAGGGCTAGTTTAAAAAATAACTGCTGTTTAGCGTCGTTATGGGGGTATAAATTAAATGCAATTTGATGTTTTAACACTTTTTCCAGAAATGTTCAATATTTTAAATGAGAGCATTATTGGAAGAGCAAAAGAAAAAGGACTAATAAATGTTAATTTAATAAATATTAGAGATTTTTCAAAAAATAAACACAAAAAAGTTGATGATACTCCTTATGGTGGTGGTGCTGGAATGGTAATTCAACCAGATGTTGTTTATGATGCATATAAATCTGTTATTTCAAATATTGAAGATGTAAGGAATGTTACAAATTCAAAGAAAATAGAAAATATAGAAAATGTTGAAAAATCAGCAAAAACAAGAGTTATCTATATGTCGCCACAAGGAAAAAAATTAGATCAACAAAAAGTAGAGGAACTATCAAAGCAAGAACACTTAATTCTTCTATGTGGTCATTATGAAGGAATTGACCAGAGAGTACTGGACAGCATAGTTGACGAAGAAATTTCAATTGGTGATTATGTATTAACAGGAGGAGAGTTACCAGCAATGGTGTTAATCGATTCTGTAAGTAGATATGTAGAAGGAGTTTTGAAAGATGGTTCAACAACAGAAGAATCATTTTCACAAGGACTTTTAGAATATCCACAATATACAAGACCAGAAATTTTTGAAGGAAAACAAGTTCCAAAAGTATTACGCTCAGGTAACCATCAAATGATAGACAAATGGAGAAGAGAGCAAAGTTTGAAAAGAACTTTGGAAAAAAGGCCAGACCTTTTGGAAAAAGTTGATTTATCTGATGAGGATAAGAAAATTTTAGAAAAAATAGAAATGACGTGCCAAACAAAGTAGGCACCGCTCAAAAATAAGAAAAAGGAGGAAATTCTAAAATGGATATTATTAAATCAATAGAACACGAACAACTTAAGAATAAAATACCAGAATTAAAAGTTGGTAATACAGTTAGAGTACATGTTAGAATTAAAGAAGGAAACAAAGAAAGAATCCAAGTTTTCGAAGGAATTATAATTAAAGTTCAAGGTGGAGGAGTTAACCAAACATTTACAGTAAGAAAAACATCTTACGGTGTTGGTGTTGAAAAAACATTCTTAATCCATTCACCATTAGTTGAAAAAGTTGAATTAGTTAGAGTAGGTAAAGCAAGACGTGCTAGATTATTCTATTTAAGAGATAGAGTAGGTAAAGCCGCTAAAACTAAAGAAATGGTTGGAGCTAGAATTGAAAATAGAGAAATTACTATTAAAGAAGATTTAGCAGAAGAACCAGCTGCTGAAGAAGTTAAAGAAGAAGTTGTTGAAATTCCAGTTGCTGAAACAGCAGAAAACAAAGCAGAATAATTAATAAAAGTGAAAAGTGGGACAGTACGAATTGTCCTACTTTTTTTTGCGATTTTTGTCGAAAATTGCGATGAAAAAATTGTAAAATACAAAAAGAAAATAATAGAATAGATGTAATTAAAATAGTATAAAATTAACTATAAAATAAATGTTGACAAAATTTAACGAACATATTATAATAAAGGAGATGAAGTGGTATAGAAATATTTACATATAAAGATTATAAAAATTATAAAATGTATATAACTTATATAAAAAAAGAGAAAGTATATAATAATTGTGATATTAGAGAAGAATCAGAGAAATATGAACTAATTAAAAATAAAGTAAATAATGAACATGATAAAACATTTAGAACAATATTTAATAATAATGGAGAGGTATCAAAATTAATAAAAGATATATTTAATGTTCAAGTATTAGAAAAAGATTTAGAAAAATATAATAGTAGTTTTATTGATATGAACTTTAATAATCAAGAATCTGATATTATATATAAGTTAAAAAATAAAAATATTTTCTTTTTAATAGAGCATCAAACAAAAATTGATTATACAATGCCGTTTAGAATACTTAAATATGAGGTTTTGATAATGGAAAATGCAATTAATAGAAAAAGATATGGACATAAAAATTATAAGTTGCCTATTGTATATCCGATAGTATTATATACTGGTAATAGAAGATGGAATGCAGGGACATATATAAGTGATATTCAGGAAAGATTAGATAATATTGAGGAGATTCAATTTGCAAAGTTTAATATAGTTGATGTTAATGAATATAGTGAAGAACAATTATTGAAATCAAAATCTTTTTATACAAAAGCAATGTTAATAGAAAAAACAAAAACAGTAACTGATACTGTAAATTATTTGGAAAAAATAGCGGAGATAATTAATAATGATAAACAAACTTATCCTATAGAAACTAAGGAAATGTTTAGAAATATTTTAAATAAAATAATTAGAATTAAAATTGGTGAAAATGAAACTAATAAAATTTTAAAAAATTTAGATAAGGAAGGTGGTGATGTAGCGATGATGGCTGTCTTTGAAATGATACAAAAAGAAAATAGAGAGATTTTTATGAATGGTAGAAAACAGGGTAAGGTTGAAGGAAAAATTGAGGGAATAAAGGAAATTGCAAAAAAATTATTAAATAAAAATCTTTCTAAAAAAGAAATATCAGAAATAACAGGATTAAGAGATGATGAGATTGAAAAATTAAAATAAAGTAATAATGAACTTATTGTAATGAAATATGAAGTTTACTAATAGTTAAATATTAAAAGAGATTACAAACATAAAATGTAATCTCTTTTAAACTTTTATAAATAATAAACACAAAAATACATAAGCATATCGGAAAGCTTTTTTCTGGCAAAAGCGGTTAAAAATTTCTTCATATGATTCCGTTAATGCACAATACTTGTCAACTAATGTTAAAATGAAGCTCTCTTTATATTTTGGAAAAGCAAAAAATGTAACAGGCCACATATGTTTTAAAATAACATCTGTTTCTTTATTATTTAATTCAAACAATTTAGAAGCATTTTCATATGCTGTTTTGGGATGTGTAAAAGCATGTAAACCTTTTCTACCATTTTCTCTTTTTCGCCAATCATATAAAAATAAATCATGTAACATAGCAGCTCTACTGCAAGATATGTAATCTAGACCTAATTTTTTACAAATTTTATAGCAGTAGTATGATGCGGTTAAACAATGGTCAAAACATGTTGTTTCATAATGTTGTTTATAATTTTTCATTTGTTGTACAGTATCGTTTTTTATTAAATTATTTATTATATGTATAAATTCTTTATTATCATAAATTTTTTGTAATAAATTTTCCATGATTCTCCTTTGGTAAATTTAAATTATTTATCTCTATATTTTATTTTAGTATATAATAGTATATGTGTCAATACCAAATATAGACCAAAATATTAACTTTCAAATAAATATTGACAATTATTTAAATTAAAAGTATAATATTGTTAAGTAGTATATAAATGTTTATATATGAGTTCGGGATATTTAAAATTATTTAAATTTGGTATACTTAAAATAGGCTTGAAAAAGAATTATAATTTTGTTGTGTTAAATCTTAATTAATTTTTAATGAGATTTATGTTTTAAGGATGGAATGAGATTAAATATGGATAATAAAATAGAATTTTTTGAAAATGGAGATTATAAATTTATTACTAATCTAATAAGTGAAAGAATGGATAAACTAAGAGAATGTGAAGAGTTTGATAAAAAATATCAGAAACTATATGATTTAATGGATGATATTGAGCTATTATTTGATGATAAGCAAAAGGAAAAATTTAATGAAATTGTAAAATTATTTTATGAAACAGAAGAATATTATTTTGCATTAGCTTATTCATTAGGAGTTAAGTATGGGTGTTATTTAAAAAACTTATAGTTTTATAAGTTTTTTATTTTGAGAGAAAATAATCAATAAAATGTAGTATACTTTCTTTGTCACTTTTACTTAGCTTTTTGAATTTTTCGTCATATATAGAAACTGAGTTTTTAATATCTTCATCTAATAGGTCGTATAAAATTATATCTGGAGTAATTTTATATGCATTGCATAATTTTATTAATGTATCAATACTACCTTTAGATAGACCTCTTTCAATTTGACTTATGTGTCTTGGTTCTAATCCTGTTAATTCTGCAACTTGGTTTTGTGTTAAGTTATTTTTTTGTCTGTAATATTGGCATATTTTTCCTATGTGGTCATTGATATTCTTGTTTTTCATATTTTAAGTCTCCTTCTTTTTTTATTTACTTATTTATTATAGTATAATCTTTTACTTGTTTTGTGAATGATTTTATATTTGATAATTATCTATTATAAATTGACAAAAATCGCAAAAAATATTTACAGAAAAAGACATTAATGATAAAATTATAATTGATAAAAATCGTATTTAAATTTATAAAATTATACAAAAGAAAAGGAGGGATTATAAAATTTATGTATATAGGTTTTAAATGCCGGAATTTGGAAAAAATAATAAAAGTACAGTAGAAAAAAAGGAGGAAGTTATGAAAATAAAAAATAAGATTTTAACAATTATGGTTACAGGTGTGGCTTTGTCTGCCCTAATTATGCCAAATAAATCAAATGCTGCTTTGCAGTCTAATGGAGGAACACCTGCAGTTAAATTGCAAGGTGATTGGGTATTACAAATAAGGCAAATGCAGGAAATGGGAGGAACACTTGGTAGGATAGATACAATTAATACTACGAATTTAACAAGTGGGGCAACGGATTTAGATATTCATATGGAAAAGAATACTGAATATGGAGCAATGGCTATTCTTTCGGCTTCAGCTTATGGTAATCCTAATAAAATAAATGTTGGAGAAACTACAACAGGAAATTCATCTGGTATAGTTATTAATTTAAATGGTGAAAGAACATCTGCAGTATGTCCAACAATTACTGACCAAAATTTTAGAAAAGCAAGTAATAGATATAAAGATATATATGAAGTAGAAGCATATAAAGCAAAACTAGGAGATGCTATATTGGAAACACAAAATTGGCATGGTAGTACAAATACGATAACTAATGATTGGATTGATTATGATAATCATGTTTCAATTTTACGTGGTTACAAAGATAGTATATTTTCATTTAGTGGGTATAATGGTGGACAGTATCAAGGAGCAGCGGCCAAAAATAAAAAGTATGCTTCTCGTGCTTGCATCGTTGTAGGAACAGGAATATAAAACAAAAGAAATAAACAGGAGAGAAAATTGAAAGAAAATAGGTTAAAACTAAAAAACAAAAAAGGAATAACCTTAATAGCTTTAATTATAACAATTGTTGCATTGTTAATATTAGCAATGGTATCAATAAGAGGAATATTTGGTGAAAATGGACTAATACAAAGAGCAAAAGAAGCGTCATTCAAAACAAAGATGTCAGAAATTGCAGAAGAGTTTAATATGTATTTAACAGAACAAAAAGTTAATAATTTAGACAGTAATGAAGAAATAAAAATATATGCAGGAAAAGTTCTGAAAAATATAATTGAAGACGAAAAATTAGAAGTAGACGAAAGTAACGTACAAGACATTAGAAAACTATTAAAAAAAGTCGGAAAAAAAGAAGAAGAGTATGTAATAGTTCATGAAAGTAAGTTATATTATGTTTCACAAAGTAAAATAAAAAATAATGCCAACCAAGTAAAATGGTGTCAACAAATGGGAATAGCTATTTGGGAATATGACAGTGGTGATAGTAATAGTGGAATTAAAGTTGTTAATGGTAATTATGAATTGGTAAACGGAGTGTACTTATGTACTCCACAATTAAATGAAGGCTTTGTAAAATCAAATACTAGATATGTTAAAGACGTAAATGGAAATTTAGTTGCTGGCAGTTGGATAAGTAAAAAACCAGATAATGACTGGTATGACTATAAAAATCAAAAGTGGGCTAACATTTATGTTGAATCAGAAGGAATTGCAAGTTATTATGTATGGATTCCAAGATATGTATATAAGGTAGATGATGAAAAATCTGTTACTGGAAATGAAAGAACAGATGTAAAATTTGTTGACATTGACAATAGTTACAAAAATCCTGAAACAGATGAAAAAACAGATTGGACTACATTACAATCTCAAGGATATCAATTACCAGAAGCGTTTTCTTGGGGAGATGATGATTCAAATAAAACACCAATACCAGGATATTGGATGAGTAAATATCAATTATCAGAATTCCAAAAAGGAGACAATTATACAATTGATTATAAAACTGTAGCTACTGCGACAACAATAAAAGTACAAGAAATATCAACAAATACAGATAAAACAATTGCTAAATATACTTATGCTGTAAATGGAAATGTTCTACATGAAAGTAAAAATCCTGAAGATTATACAATTACAGGACTAGCAAAAGGAAATAAAACATTAACGGTAACGGCATTAGATTTAAATGGTTGTATTATTGGAAGCATGACAAAATTATATGAAGTTGCAGATGTTAATCCACCGGATTTAACAGGTTTTGATAAAGATACTACATTTTATGTGTATTGGGATGGGAATGGAAATGAACATAACGAAATTCCAATTAGCCAAAGTGCACCAGAAGAATGGTATGATTATGGTACAAGAAATTGGGCTAATATAGTTACAAGAAATGATGGCTTGGAAAGTTATTATGTATGGATTCCTCGTTATCAATATAGTTTAAATCAAAATACACAGACATCTTCTATAAAATTTATAAAAGGAACAGATACAAAAACTGATGCTGGTTATCAAATACCAGAGGCATTCACCTGGGGCGATAATGGAGAGAAACAATTGACAGGTTATTGGATGGCTAAATATCAATTATCTAGTGAGGAAACAAATGCAAAAATAAATGCTCAGGTATCTGCTGGCGGAAATATTATTAGAGTTGGAGATATAACAGGAAAAGTATTGACTACAACAGATACAGGGGGCAATTCAACACCAGTATCATTAAAATATGAATATTACTTGAATGGAAATAAAGTTCATGATGGAACAAGTGCAACTGAAAAATATAATTATACTGGACTTAATATGAATGCAACATATACAATTAATATTATAGCAAGAAATGCATCAACAAATGCTTATGTAGGAGCAATAACAAAGAAAATAAAAACAATAGATGCATATGCACCAGATTTAACAGGATTTGATAAAAATAACACATTTTATGTGATTTATAATGATGATGGCTCTGAAAAAGAAAGAATATCAATAAAGAAAAAAGTTCCAGATAATTGGTATGACTATAGTAATAGAAAATGGGCAAACATTGTTACAATAGCAAATGGAACAGAGAGCTATTTCGTATGGATTCCAAGGTATGAGTATAGAATTTTAGAAGATAGAGAAAATGAAAGTTTAGATAATAAAAGAACAGATGTTAATTTTATAACTATTGATACTACTAATGATAATTGTTCAACAGGTTATAAAGTACCAGAGGCATTTACTTGGGGAGATAATGGAGAAAAACAATTGACAGGCTATTGGATGAGTAAGTATCAATTAAGTGAATAAATTAAAAAGAGGAATTGAGAAATTATCACAGAAAATTCCTCTTTTTTTATATTATAGGAAAGTTCTCCGAACTTCCTATGTTATTAATGTTCGCTTTTGTTCTGGATAAAAAAGTTATTTTTAGATTTAAAATATACTTATATAAAACATAAAATTGTATGTGTTTATGAAATCACATTTTGCAAGAATAGTTACAAATCCCTTGAAATTATTGGATTTTGGAGTATAATATTATATAGGAGGTATTTATATGAACCAAAAAGAAAGAGAAATATTAAAATTAGAAGAAAGCTTTAGAGATATAATAGAAAATGATATTTTAAAGCAACAAACAGAAAACAAAAAAATAAAAATAAAAGATATAAAATTTGTTGGCTCAGCAGAATGGAAAGACAAAATAAATGGACAAGAAACGGCTGACGTTGTATTTATAGTTGAAAAAGAAATAATAGAAAAAAGCGAAGATGGTAAAGAAAGAGTTACTGAACAAAAAAGCTATTATTTAGGAGATAAATGTGTTGCTGGTGAATTAGGAAATGGAGAAATATTATATGGAGAAACATTTGCTACTTCTGAACCAGATAAGATGGGAGCAATAAAAGATTTACTAGAAAAAATACCAGAAGAAGAAATTGAAAATAATTCTATGAACAAATTGCAAACTAAAGAAATAGCTGAAGTTTTAACTGCTCATCTAGGAAGAAAAGTGAAAGAGAATGAAGTTGAAAAATTGCTAGAGGAGATGGATAAACAAGAATTAGAGGGACTTTCTGAGAAAAAAGAACAAGAAAATGACGGAAAAGAAAAAAAGAAAAATACTTTATCTAAAAAACAGGCTGACAAAATAAAAGTTAATGGAATACAAAAAGTTGATTTAAATAAAAAAGTCGATGGAAAAGAGACTTTAGGTAAAAGATTAGATTTGAATGGGTATGAAAATATGTATGTAGTATATTCAGAAAATGTTGATGAAATTACATCAGGAGAAAAAAGAAATAATACGACATATTCTTTGGTAGGTGTAAAAAGTGATGGTACTGCAAAGGTTTTAAATGACGAATTTGAAATGGATAATACTGTTGGAAATGGTGCAACAAGAGAGCAAACAAAGATAAGAGCTAATAGTACTGCAACTAGAGATAATAAAGATATGTCTGTATATACTAGAAAATCTAACGGAATGAGTATTGGCTGTGAAAATGATATGGGAAATGTTAATATGTTTTTATATCAAAAAACAATAGAAGAAAATGAAAATGTTGGAATTCAAATAGAGACTTCTCAAACTTCAGTTATTCCAATTGAAACTAGAGAAATAATGAATAGAAATAAAGGTATGTATCAAAAAGAAAAAGTTCAAGATGAAATACAAGAGCATACTGATGAGGGTTGTACGCCTAAAGATGTTAAAGACTTTGATGGTGATGAAAATACTGAAACTCATGAACATTTTGATTTAGAATATTTTGTCCAAGAAATATTAAATTATGAAAATGAACAGGGAGAAGAACAAATTAAAGAAGTATTTACTGAAAACGAAGTCAGAGACAAGTTGTTAAGAGAATTAAAAGAAAATGAAGATAAATTACCACAAGAGCAAATTATTGAAAATGTTAAAAAAGAAATGAATTTAGATGCAGAGAATTTAGAAAGAGAAAATAAAAGATAGTTTGTCACATTTATATTTCGACAAAATATAATATATTAGTATATCATATTTTGGAGGAGAACATATGAAAGTAGAAAACTTGAGTCAATTACCATTAAATAAAAATGGAAGAATAGATAAAATTGAATGTGGTGAGGGAATTAAAAGAAGATTACTAGACATGGGACTTGTTAAAGGAACAAATATTGTACCTATATTAGTGAGTCCATCTGGAGACCCAAGAGCTTTTTTAGTTAGAGGAACTATTATTGCTATAAGGAAAGAGGATGCTAAATATATTAAAATTAAATAGTATTAATTGAAAACAAAATTTTGATTTATGGTAAGTAATATGTTATAATTTGGATATTAGGAGTTGATAAAATGGAAAATAAATATAATATGACACAAGAACAAAATATATTTTTAGCAAAAAGAAATCTAGTAGATAATATATATTCAAATGCAAGGCTTGAAGGACTTAATATAACATTTCCTCAAACTAAAACAATTTTAGAAGGAGTTAATGTACCAGAATTGAAAATTGATGAAATACAATGTATTTTAAATTTAAGAGATGCTTGGAAATATGTAATAAATAATATAGACTTGGATTTCAATTTAGAATTTATAAGCAAAGTAAATGAATTTGTTGCAAGAAATGAAAGTATAGTATGGGGACAATTACGCAATGGAAAGGTTGAAATTACAGGAACTAGTTATATTCCAGAAATTCCAAATGGAGAAAAGGTTAAAAAAGATATTACAAAAATATTAGAAATTGAAAATCCAACAGAAAGAGCAATTGAATATATGTTGTATGGCATGAGAAATCAATTGTTTTGGGATGGCAATAAAAGAACTAGTACAATTTGCGCTAATAAAATTATGATTCAAAATGGTAGTGGAATAATAAAAATTCCGGATGATAAATTGCAAGAATTTACAACATTACTATCAGAGTTTTATACTACGAATGAAAAAGAAAAAATCAAACAATTTATATATGAGAATTGTATTGATGGAATAGTTTTTGAAAATTAGAAATCATATAAAAAGTTAAAAAAATTGATAATATATTGTTTTGGAAAATGATATATTATCAATTTTTTTGAGTATGATAAAAAGTAGAGTTAAGACTGAAAATTGAAAATTTTCAGATTTGTTCTATAATATTTATTTTTTAATTTCTTCATCTTTAATCAAATTACGAATAGTTCTATATAGATAAGGTTTATATTCTTCAATTGGTAAAGGCTCTTTATACAAAATAGAATTAAAACAAGTAGAGCCAACAAGTTCAATAATCATAAAAAAAGTAACCTCGGGATTGCTTAATTTAATATTATTTTCTTCAATACCTTTTAAAAATAAATCATAAACAGTTTCTTCTTCGTCAGTACTTTTATCATATAAATTTAGAACTGTTTTGCTAAAAACTCCCCAAGATAAATTTTTAGAAATAAATTTCAAAAGTAAAGGATTTTTTGTCAATTCGTCTATTACATAATTTATTATATAAATAATACTATCAGAAAAATTTGATATATAATTTTTTCTTAAAGATTTTAATGCATCAGAAAATAATTTTTGAGATTTTTTTACAATTAAAATGTCTCGTATTTCGTATTTATCTCTAAAATAAAGATAAAATGTTCCCTTTGCAACGCTTGCATTATCTACTATTTCTTGTATTGATGTTTCTTTTAGTCCTTTTTCTGTAAAAAGTTTGAAGGCTGTGTTTAGTAGTCTGTTTTCTTTTTCTTCTTTATCATTTTTCATAGTTGCTCTGTCCCCTTAAAAAATATAAAAAATTAATTTTATATCGTATATATTAATATTATTGCATAAATTTGACTTTCGGTCAATAAATTTATATAAATTTTGTAAAAAGTGTTGACCAATAGTCACAAAAGTAGTGCTATATAGAAAGTGACTGACGATCATAAAAAATCGGGATTAGGGGGACGGGTCTTCAATCTTGAAATTTGAAAGGAGTTTAAAAATGTTAAAATTTGCAGAGAAAATATGTAAGCATAAAAAAATCATTCTCATAATTGCATTATTGTTACTAATACCATCATTTATAGGAATGCAAGCAACAAGAATCAATTATGATATATTGGCATACTTACCAGATGATGTAGATACGGTTAAGGGTGAAAACATACTAACAAATGAATTTAATATGGGTTCATATTCAATTGTAATTACAGAAAATATGAGTACAAAAGATATTCAAAAATTAGAGGACAAGTTTAAAGAATTAGATAATGTAGAAAAAGTAGCAAGTGTGGCAGATTTACTTGGTTCGAATATACCAGAAGAAATGCTACCAGACGAAGTAAAAGATATAGCATATAAAGATGGAGATACAGCAATTTTAGTAACTTTCAAAGAAGGAATTTCTTCAGACAAAACATTAGAATCAATAGAACAATTAAGGAAAATTGCCGATAAACAATGCAAAATAAGCGGAATGTCTGCTTTAGTACTAGATACAAAAAATATTGCTAATTCAGAAATTGTAACATATGTAGTTATAGCAATAATCTTATGTATGTTAGTTTTACAATTTGCAATGGATTCATATTTAGCTCCAATGTTTCTTTTAGCAAGCATAGGAATTGCAATTTTGTATAATATGGGTTCAAATATACTTTTAGGAGAAATATCTTATATAACAAAAGCAATTAGTGCTGTTTTACAACTTGGTGTAACAATGGATTTTGCAATATTCTTATACCACAGTTATAAAGCAGAAAAACAAAATTATAGTGATAATGATGATGCAATGGCTCATGCAATATTAAAAACAGTTCTTGTTGTGTTAAATCTTTATCTTCTCTTAAATCTTTAATTCTAGTTTTCATTAGCTAAATTTCTCCTTTAATTTTTTATGGCATATGTTTTTCTCTTAAATATTATCAAGTTAAGTAATAAGATTATAAAATAAAACAAATTGTTATACTAACTTTTAAAACAATATGTTTTAAAATAGTGCTAAGAGTATGAAACAAAGGAGAAGGTAAATGAAAGAAAACAAAGGAATAACATTGGTTGCATTAGTAGTAACAATAATAATTTTGCTTATTTTGTCGGGAATTTCAATAATGGTGTTAACACAAACAGGGATTTTTGAAAAGGCCAAAGAGGCTAAAGAAAAAAGTCAAAATGCTCAATTAGAGGAAAATCAAACATTAGATAATTATGTATCTCAGATCGATGATTTTAATACAGTTGCAAGTAATAGAGAGTCTTTTGCTACGCATAAAGATTTATTATGGTCAGGAAAATATAATACCTCAGTTAATACAGTGGATAAACAAAGTTCAGGCGGATGTAAATCAAATAATAATTATAATATTGAGGATTATGAATTTGTTTTAATAATAACGGCTATAAATCTTACTGGTTCAACAATTCCAGAATATCATTCGACATTATTTCCGATAGATTTAATTAAGGAAAATTATGGTTATCCAGCAATAGAAATGTCTGCAATTGCGAATTCTTCGTATTCTAGTAGAATGAATGTTGGATTTATAAATAAAAATACTTTTTATATTGCTTATGAAAATCTATACGGTTGGACAGGACACTATATATCACATATTTATGGAATTAAATAAACGAATAAAGGAACAATTAACTTTGTTCCTCTTGTGGTAACTGGCGTTGTGCCGTTGATTGCTATTTTTGCTCTATTGACAAATCTCCAAATCCGAAGTAAAATAGAAGATGTAAAAGGAGAGATTTATGCAAACAAGTAATAAAAAAATTTTTGATAATTTAGTATCAAGAACAAAAATATACCTAATAATAATACTAATCTTATTAATAGGAATATGTTGGCAAAACAAAATGCTAATAATACCAGCAATTGCACTATATGTATTAATATTAGCATACACATACTTTGCTAACAACAAAAGAAAAAGTGAGATATCAGAAACACTCCAAGATTTAACATTAACTGTAGATTCAGCTGCAAAAACAAGTTTAATAAATTCACCATTTCCACTAATCATATTAGAAACAGATGGAAATGTAGTATGGAAAAGTTCAAAATTTGCAACAGAATTTGAAGATATAGATATAAACACTTTTGTAAATGATTTAATATATGATTTAAAAGAGGAAATTAAAAATAAAAAAGATAATACAGATAAATCAATATTAAAAAATATTCAAGTGAATAAAAGACAATACAGAATGGTTGGAAAATTTGTCAATTCTAAAAGATATTCTAAAAATGAAAAAAATGAATACATGGCAATTTTGTACTTTATAGACGAAACAGAAAATATCAAATTGCAAAATGAATATAATGATTCAAAATCATGTGTTGGAATTATCATGATAGATAATTATGAAGAAAATATGCAAATGCTAGAGAGTGAGGAAAAAGCTCAATATATTGCAGAAATAGATAAAGTAATTTATGAATGGACAAATGAGACAAATGGTATATTGATAAAATCAGACAGAGATAGATATATTTACATTTTTGAACAAAGGTATTTGGAAAAAATTAAAGAAGATAAATTTAGTATTTTAGATAAAATAAAAGAACTTGACCCAAAACAAAAAATACAATTTACATTAAGTATCGCAATTTCTAATGAAGGTGAAGTTGACAAAGACAAATACAAATCAGCTCAAACAGCAATGGATATTGTACTTGGTAGAGGTGGAGACCAAGCGGTTGTAAGGCAAAATGATATTTATAAATTCTTTGGTGGTAGGTCACAAGAAGTTGAAAAAAGAACTAAAGTTAAGGCAAGAGTTGTGGCACATGCATTAGAGAATCTTATAAAAGAGTCAAGCAAAGTAATGGTTATGGGACATGCAAATCCTGATATAGATGCAATAGGGTCTGCTATAGGTGTATATAGACTTGCTAAGAGTTTAGATAAAAATGCATATATAATTGCAGATAATAGACCTGCTCTACAAAACTTTATGGAGAGCTTAAAAGAAGAACCAGAATATGAGGATGTAATAATTAACAAAGAAGTAGCTGAAGAAAATATTGATGAAGATACTTTATTGGTGGTTGTAGATACTCACAAGGTTAATTATGTTGAATCTGAAGAAGTGTTGAAAAAGGCTAGTAAAATAGTTATTATAGATCATCATAGAAGAAGTGCAGATTATATAGAAAATGCAACACTAACATTCCAAGAAGTGTATGCTTCATCAGCTGCAGAGCTTGTAACAGAGTTATTACAATATGCAGAAGTTAATGTTGAATTAAAGAAAATAGAAGCTGAAGCATTATATGCAGGTATTATGATGGATACAAAGAGTTTTACATTTAAAACAGGTGTTAGAACTTTTGAGGCAGCAGCATATTTAAGAAGATGTGGTGTTGACATTATAAGAGTTAAGAAATGGTTCCAAAGTGACTTAGAATCATTTAATAAAATAGCAGATATAGTTAAAAAAGCGGAAATTGTTAATGATTCAATAGCAATTGCTTTATGTGATACTGAAAAATCTAAAGATATCAGTTTATTGTGTGCTAAGGCAGCAGACGAATTACTTACAATAAGTGATGTTACGGCGTCATTTGTTTTAGGTGATACAGGTGAAAAAATCTGCATTAGTGGTCGTTCTATTGGAGATATTAATGTTCAAGTTATCTTGGAAAAACTTGGTGGTGGTGGTCATATTACTTTGGCTGGCGCACAAGTTGAGGGCATGACTATTGAAGAAGTTAAACAGGAATTGATTATTAGAATTAATGAGTATTTTACAGAAATAGAAAATTAGAAAATGAAAAATCATTTCTAAAATAAAATTTTAAGGAAATTTTTATTTGTAAAAATGACAAAAATACTAGAGTCGGCAAACTCTAGTATTTTTTACTTTATGTATTAAACAAAAGTTACTGTGTTCGGTTGAAAAATCCTCAAAAATAGTGTAAACTATATAAAGTTAGAAAAAAGCGAAAGGTTGTGATTTTAATGAAAGTAATATTAAAAGCAGATATAAAAGGAGTAGGAAAAAAAGACCAAGTAATAAATGCATCAGATGGATATGCTAGAAACTTTTTATTTCCAAAAAATTTAGCAGTAGAAGCAAATGCAGAGAACATGAGCAAACTAAAGGGAATGCAAGATTCAAAAGCATTTAAAAAATCACAAGAAAAAGAAGAAGCGGAAAGAACAGCAGACAAATTATCAAAAATTTTATTAAAAATAAAAGTAAAATCAGGTGCAAATGGAAAAATATTTGGTGGAGTTTCTTCAAAAGATATAGCGGAAAATTTGGAAAAACAATATCAGATAAAAGTTGATAAAAAGAAAATTGATTTAAAAGAAACAATAAAAACTTTAGGGACAGTTACTGTTGATATTAAATTATTTGAGGGAGTAATTGGAAAAGTAAAAGTAGATATAATTTCTGAGTAATTTTGGTTGCTTACGCGGTATGACAAAAAATATATTATCAAATTACAATAAAACATTAATTAATAAAAATTAACAAATTTTTTTGGGGGAATAGCAATGGACATAGGAAAGATACCACCACATGATGTAGAAGCAGAGCAAGCAGTAATAGGAAGTATGCTTACAGATAAAGAAGCTGTGGCAAGTAGTATAGAAGTTTTAAAGGAAGAAGATTTTTATAGAGAAGATAATAGAATAATATATTCAGCAATGTTGAACTTGTATAACAGAGCAGAGCCAATTGATTTAATAACATTAAAATCCGAATTAGAATCAATGGGAAAATTTGAGCAAGTAGGTGGTTTTGAATATTTGGCAGAATTACCTGAAAAGGTTCCAACAACGGCAAATGCAACTAAATATATTAAAATTGTTGAAGAAAAATCTGTATTAAGAAATTTGATAAAAACTGCAAATGAAATAATAGATTTAGGATATGACCCAACAGAAGATGTTGAAGATATTATGGAAGGTGCGGAAAAGAAGATTTTTAATATAATGCAAGATAAAAATCAAAAAGGATATGCACCTATAAAAGATATTTTGGTTGATAGTTTTACTCAATTGGAAGAGTTATATAATAGAAAACAACATATAACAGGTGTTCCAACAGGATTCTCAGACTTGGATTACAGAACAGCAGGTTTACATGGCTCAGAACTTATATTAGTTGCTGCAAGACCTGCAATGGGTAAATCTGCATTTGCATTAAATATTGCTACAAATGCAGCAGTAAGAGGAAATACACCAGTGGCAATATTCAGTTTGGAGATGTCAAAAGAACAATTGGTAAACAGAATTTTATGTAGTGAAGCCATGGTTGATAGTAATAAAGTCAGAACAGGTAAGTTGGAAGATGAAGATTGGGGAAAATTAGCAGAAGCAATTGGCCCGCTTTCAGAAACAGGAATTTACATAGATGATACACCAGGTATATCTGTAATGGAAATAAGAGCTAAATGTAGAAAACTAAAATTAGAAAAAAATATTGGTTTAGTTGTAATAGATTACTTGCAATTGGTACAAGGAAGTAATAAGCGTAACGCTAGCCGTGAACAAGAAATATCAGAAATAAGTAGATCTTTAAAAATTCTTGCAAAAGAATTAAATGTGCCTGTAATTGCACTTTCACAGTTGTCAAGAGCTGTTGAACAAAGGCCTGATCATAGACCTATGCTTTCAGATTTGCGTGAATCTGGAGCTATTGAACAAGATGCTGATATTGTTATGTTTTTATATAGAGACGATTATTATAATGAAGATAGCGAAAAGAAAAATGTGGCAGAAGTCATTATTGCTAAACACAGAGGTGGTTCAACTGGAACTGTGGATTTAGGATGGCTTGGAAGTTATACAAAATTTGTTAATTTGGAAAGAAGATATAATGATTAGTTGTCAATAGGGACGCCCCTTTTTGACAACTTTTACTTTTATGATTGACTTTTATAAAAGAATATAGTATTATGTAAATACATTTTGGGGGATAAATTTTGTGGGACCTTAAGAAGTAAGGAGGAAAATATGGCAAGAGGTCCAAGAAAATGTACTAATATGTTTTTTTATCATATCGTGGTTCAAGGAATAAATAAGGAGTATATTCTTAATGAGGTTGAAGATAAAAGGCAATATTTAAAATTTATTAATAAAGTAAAAAAGGAAATTGATGTTTATATTGTTTCATATTGTATCATGGATAATCATGTTCACATATTGATAAAAGAAGAATATATAGAATGCTTAAGTCGTTTTATGCATAAGGTAAATACTTTATATGCGATGTATTACAATAAAAAATATAACAGGGTAGGTTATGTATTTAGAGATAGATATAAAAGTCAGGTAATTTATTCGGAAAAACAATTGTATACATGTATAAATTATATACATAATAATCCTGTAAAAGCAGGTATTTGTAGGTTAGCATCTGAATATGAGTATTCAAGTTACAACGAATATATAAAAAATATGGAAGAAATTCAACGAAATATCAATGGGCTATTGATAAAAGAAGATATTTTAGATAAGAAAGAAAATTTTTTAGAAATAGAAGAAGAAAAAGAAGTAGAGATAAAAAATGCTATAGAAGAGTATATGAAAATTAATAATATTAATTTTGATACTTTGAAAAATGAGAGAAAGAATTTAAAAGAGATAATTAATATGTTAAAAGAGTATTATGGTCTTTCATTAAGGCAAATATCTATATACATAAATGTAGGAAGAGAAACTGTACGAAATATAGCAAAAGAATTAAAATAGAAAAGTTGTCAAAAAGGGGCGTCCCTATTGACAGAAAGGAATGATAGTCAAATGGAAAAGAAAAGTTGTCAAAAAGGGGCGTCCCTATTGACAGAAGTTTTGGAAACAATAAAAAAATATAATTTAATAAAAGATGGAGATAGGCTGGTTCTTGGTGTTTCAGGAGGACCGGACTCTATTGCTATGTTAAATATTTTAAATGACATAAGAAATGACAAAAAACAACACATGAACTTTGATATAATAGTTGCACATGTGAATCATATGATAAGGGAAGAAGCAATAGATGATCAAAAATTTGTTGAAAATTTTTGCAAAAAAATAGGAGTTACTTTTTATGCAAAAAGTATAGATGTTCAAAAAATTGCTAATAATAAAAAAATAGGAACAGAAGAAGCGGGAAGAAATGCAAGATATGAATTTTTTGATGAAATTTTGGAAAAAGAGAATGCAAATAAAATTGCTATTGCTCATAATAAAAATGATAAAATAGAAACTATTATTATGAATATGCTAAGAGGTAGCGGAATAGCAGGTTTGAAGGGAATTGAACCAATAAAGAATAACAAATATATACGACCTTTAATTGAGTGTGAAAGATTTGAAATAGAAGAATATTGTGCTCAAAATGGAATTGAACCAAGAATTGATAGAACAAATTTTGAAAATGTTTATACTAGAAATAAAGTAAGAAATATTGTTATTCCATTCATTAAAGAAGAATTTAATCCAAATATAATTCAAACAATGGATAGACTATCAGATTTAGTAAAAGAGGAAGATGAATATTTAGAAAAAGTTGTTGAAGAAAAGTATAAAGAATATGTGCAACATGAAGAAAAAAAACAAATTGTAATGGATTTAAAAGGTTTTAACAAGCAAGAAAAGGTTATAAAATCAAGACTTTTGTTATATACTATATCAAGACTTTTGGGAACAACAAAAGGAATAGAAAAAATACATATAGAAGATATTATAAAATTATGTAAAAAAAATATAGGTAATAAATATCTAACTCCAAATAAAAATATAAAAGTTTTAGTAAAAAATCAAAAAATTTATTTTATAAATTTGATGTAATAATAAAATTGCTTAAAAAATAATAAAATTTATTTTATAAACTATAATTTGTCATAAGTTGACTATCCGTAATGCTTAGAAAGTCAACAGTTTTTTGTAATAAAAAAGTAATACAAAAATTCTTGCAAAACCAAAATATATGTGTTATAAAATTTTTATAGTTGATAGTAGTGCAAAACTTTAGTATATTTTGCTAAAAGAAATAAAAAAAAAGATTGATTGCAAAAGTAAAATTATTAAAAGTAAGCAGAAGGAGGAATTATTTTGAAAAACGGAATTAAAACATTAGCAATGTGGCTAATAATCGGAGTAATATTTATAGTATTGTTGTCATCAATAATGACAAACACAAATACAAAACTAAAATATTCAGAATTAATTGCGAAGATAAATGAGGGAAAAGTAGAGTCAATAGTTATAGATGCAGATGGAACTTCTGCAACGGTTCAACTATCTGATGATAAAATAAAAAAACAAGTAAATATTCCAAATATGGAAAACTTTATGAATTATACTGATGAATTTATTAAAAATGGAGCATTCACTTTAGAAGAAAGTTCTGAATCAGTATTATCAATTATATTAGGTTTACTTACACCATTTGGAATTTTGATAATATTCTTTATATTCTGGTTCTTTATGATGGGTGGAGCAGCAAATGGACAAAATGGTGGAAAATCAATGTCATTTGGTAAGAGCAAAGCTAGAATGATGACACCAGCAGACAGAAATAAAATTTCTTTTGACGATGTTGCAGGTGTTGACGAAGAAAAAGAAGAATTACAAGAAATTGTTGAATTTTTAAGAAATCCAAAGAAATTTACAGATATGGGAGCAAGAATACCAAAAGGTGTTTTATTAGTAGGTCAACCAGGAACTGGTAAAACATTACTTGCAAAAGCAGTTGCAGGTGAAGCTGGTGTACCATTCTTTATTATAAGTGGTTCAGACTTTGTTGAAATGTTTGTTGGTGTTGGTGCTTCAAGAGTTAGGGATTTATTTGAACAAGCTAAGAAAAATGCACCATGTATCATATTTATAGATGAAATTGATGCAGTTGGACGTCAAAGGGGTGCTGGCCTAGGCGGTGGACATGATGAAAGGGAACAAACATTAAATCAATTATTAGTTGAAATGGATGGTTTCTCAGATAATGAAGGTGTTATCGTTTTAGCAGCAACAAATAGACCTGATGTATTAGACAAAGCCTTATTAAGAGCAGGAAGATTTGACAGACAAATAGTTGTTGGAGCTCCTGATGTTAAAGCAAGAGAGCAAATATTAGAGGTTCATTCTAGAAAGAAAAGATTAGCAGACGATGTTGACTTAAAAGTAATTGCAAAAAATACATCTGGATTTGCAGGTGCGGACCTAGAAAATGTATTAAATGAAGCGGCATTACTTGCAGCAAGAAGAAATCTAACTGAAATTGGAATGAAAGAAATTGAAGATGCTATGGTTAAAGTAACTATGGGACCTGAAAAGAAAACAAGAGTTAGAAGTGAAAAAGAAAATAGACTTGTATCATACCATGAAGCCGGTCACGCAGTAGTAAGTCATTACTTAGAAACACAAGACCCAGTACATCAAATATCAATTGTACCAAGAGGCATGGCTGGTGGTTATACAATGTATAGACCAACAGAAGATAAAAACTTTATGTCAAAAACAGAAATGGAAGAAAATATTGTATCTCTTTTAGGTGGTAGAGTTGCAGAAGCATTAATATTAAATGATGTTTCAACAGGGGCAAGTAATGATATAGAAAGAGCAACAAAAATTGCTAGAAGCATGGTTACAAAATATGGTATGAGTGAAAGAATAGGAACATTAATGCTTGGTTCTGATCAAAGTGAAGTGTTCTTGGGTAGAGATTTTGCTCAATCTAAAGAATATTCAGAGGAAACAGCAGGTATAATAGATGAGGAAACAAAGGCTATTATTGATAAAGGCTATAACAGAGCTAAACAAATTCTTACAGACCATGTTGATAAATTACATGCGGTTGCTGCAGTTTTACTTGAAAAAGAGAAAATTGAAGCTGATGAATTTGAAAGAATTTTTGAAGGTGAGTAAATGTAAAAAAAGATGAGGGGTGACTTCATCTTTTTTCAATTATGGAGATTTTAGATATTTTTGGAATTGGATTCCGAAAATATCTAAAAATTTATAGTATTTTAAACCAAATTTTTCTTTTTATAAATTTTAAGAATTCTGATACATTACATTTAGTAAATGTTGATTTGTCTAATAGGAAAGCATGACTTTTATCTATATAAATGTAGAAAAAAGCTTCTGTTTCGTATATTTTATGCAATTGCCAATATCTTATTTTTTCTAAATTTTTTGTATCGGAAATTGTAAAAAATTTTTCATAGAATTTAAATGTGAATTCTTTTTCTTTTTCGAATTTTTCTGTTTTTAATTCTTTTTTTACTAGTTTTATTGGGTGAAAAAATCTATAAGAACAGAAAATTAGTAAAACAATTAATAATATAAAAGCTAATGGTTTGTTATAATATTGTAAATTTGTAATGATACAAAAGCATAGTAATAATATAGTTATTATTGTGGTAAAAGTGTATCTATTTCCAAATTTTTTTTGATGAAATTGTAGATATTTTGCATATGTTTCTTTTGTATATTTTGTTTTATTTTTATATAATACTTTCATTTTTTGGTTCCTTATTTTTTTGCTTATTATATCATATAAAATAAAATTATACAAAAAATTTAAAATGTTTTTAGTTATAGTTCAGTAATGATACTGGTTAAAATACTTATAAATGATATTTTTCATATTTTTCTCATGTTTCCGACATAATGTTAACAAATTCTAATGTAAATACTCAAACAATACCCGAATACAGGACCCTTTTGAGTATTTACTTAAGAATTTGTAGCACTATTTTGGTCACATTCGAAATATATTCAAAATATCATATTCTATAAATTATAATTACAAAACCGTAACTATTTTCTTGCAACATAAGTTGTAATAGTAACTTTTTTATCTTTACCTCCCAATTTATAAGACATTTCCACCATTATTTCTTTTACAACATCTTGTTTTTTATTCTTATTATTTGTTACTAATACATAATCCTTTATTGTTACTTTTTTGTGATATCCCGAAAATTCAGAATTACTGTAGATATCTTCATCTTTTAATACATCTTCACTATCAATTCCTTTTGAATTATAATCATCTATGTAACCTTGTGCTTTAACTTTTTCAATTTCTTGTATCGCATATGATGTTGCTGTTGCTTTTCTTTTTATATCTTGTGTGTTCAAATTTATATTTGCTATCAAATTAGCTATCATAGCTATAAATATTGTCATAACAACAATTGAAATTGCTATATCTACACCCGTTAATCCTTTTTCCTCTTTTACTAACATTTTTTTCCTCTCTAGATAAATTTACAATATGCTAAAACCATAATCAAATAAATAATGTTTGTTATTGCTAAATATAATCCTATTTTTATCGTACTGCTATATTGTTGTGTTGTTTTTGTGCTTTTAGGTTGTTTTAATTTTTTTACAAGTATTGTTATTGCTATCATAAGTAATGTTGAAATTATTGCATTTATTGTTGCATATTCTCCTGTAAATATTGCCATTATTATAATAACCATCAATATTGAGTATGTATAACTATCTTGTGCTTTTTTTCTTAGTTTAATTGTGTCTAGTAATAATAGTACTGCAAAAGCTAGTAAATATATACCATATCTATATATACTATTTTTTTCTATTATGTATAGATATAATATATACATAATTGAAATTATTACTCCATACATTAATACTGGTTTATTTATTGTTTTATATTCTTTATCTATTCCTGCCATTAAAATAATAAATGTAAAATATAAAGCAAAAAATACATATTCAGTTATTTTTATTGCATCCAAATTATATACACTTAGCCCCATTAAGTATGCAAATCCCACAAAAGCTAAGCCTGATATTGTTTCTAAAATTAAATATCTTGGTCTTATTTTTTGTTTACAGTATCTACATTTTCCACCTAAAAATATATAACTAAATACTGGTATTAAGTCAAATATATTTAATTTATGGTTACATTTTGGGCAATATGAATGTGTATGAGTTATATCTTGTCCTTTTGGTATTCTATATACTGCTAGAGTATAGAAACTGCCAAATGTTATTCCAATCATAAAAATTATAATATAAAAAAATATTTCCATTGCTTTTTCCTTACTTTTACTTTTCATATATTAAAAATTTATTCATATTTTCTAACATATAAAATTACTCATATTTGTTCTAAAAGGCATATACATATTTATTATGCATATGCCTTTGCTTAGTTCTTATAATACTATTTAACATCATTTAAATATGTATTCATTTGATACTCATAGTCATTTAGTGTTGAATTTTCTTTTATTTGAGCATTTTCTGAAGCATTTTTAGCCTCTTTTGTTTTACTGAATAATCCACTTCCTTGTAATGTTGCTATTGATATACCAGCTAATATTAAAAGAATGATTATTGTGATAACTAATGCTACTAAAGTAATACCTTTTTGTTGTTTCATCGTATGTTTCCCTCCTTTTTCTTTAGATATAATATATATATACTATATTTATAAAAATAAATATAATGTTAATAACTAATTTATTTTGTTCCTTTATCCGGAAGATATCCATTGCTTGTATTATTTTTTGTGTTTGAACTACTTTGTTGATTTGCATCATTATTTTTGCTTGTATTAGCGTTTCCATTTGATGTTGTATTTGCATTAGCTGTTGTATCACTTGTTGTATTTCCATCTGTTGTTGTATTATCTTGTTTTATTGATGCAAATGGATTTTTCTTTCCTGGAACATATTCATTTATTTTTTTGTAATTACTCAAGTCTGTTGAATCAATTTGATATGTAACCACTACTTCAGTATTATCAACACTTTCATCTGTTTGTAATTCAGATTTTATATTTTCTGGAGTAGTATACGAAACCTTTTCAGGAATTATCTTATTTGTTGGTACATATTCATAAAGTAATACTCCAAGAATTAATATAATTGCAAGTACTAACAATAAAAATATTATTAATTCTTTTATTATATTTTTAGCTGTTTTCATTTTGTTCTACTCCTTTCTAAATCTTTATTGTGCCGTATTGTTTTGGGCATTTGATGAATCAACTTGAATTGTTGTATTTGTTGTACTATTTGTATTTGTTGTGTTTGTTGAATTATTTGTATTTGTTTGGTTTATTGTACTTGTAGAATCTGTTGTTACAGAGCTATTAGATAATCCTTGAATTTTTATATCTTTACATACAAATGTTGCTTGTACCTCTCCACCATTTTCTGATGAAGAAGTCATTGCAAAGTTTTCAATTTTAAATCCCAGTTTAGAGTCATCTTCTATTCCTGTAATAAATTCTTCAATTCCCACATAACTTCCTGTTGCAGTAAAATTTAGGTTATATACATTTTCAGCACCTGTTGAGCTTCTTGTAATATCCATCTTCATTATTACTCCAACACTTTTAGCGTGATTTTCTACTCTTATCCATAAGAAATCACTCATATAATTAGAACTTTGATTTGCTGTTTCAACTTGAGAATCTGTACTTACACTTACCATATCTTCATAACTACTTTTTTCTGTTTCTAATTTTTTTGTTGCTGAATTTAAATCATCTATCTTTTTTTGATAATCAGTACTTGCCAATTTTGTTGCTTTTTTTACTGTTTCATCTAATTTTTCATTTTCATTTTTTATTTCTAATATTCCCAGAATTTTTATATTTCCTATTTGAAGACCTTTTACTATTGTTACTCCAGTTAATACTAAAACTAAAATTATTACAATCCCTATTAATAGTTTTTTCATGGCAAATCACCTTCTATCTTTATTGTTACTATATTGTTATCTTTTTGTCCAGAAGTAGTTATAACATTTGTAAGTATACCATTTGTTTTTATACTAGCTGCCAAATATCCCAGATCTGCATAGCTTGATGATTGTGCTTGTATTTCTATATGTGTAGATGATGTATTTTTAATTGATGTTAGCTGTACCTCTGTAGGCATAACATACATTAGTCTATTTAATAAATTTGGTATAGCTTTTTTTGTTTTGTTATTTTCTTCAATTTGTTCATTTATTTGTTTTAAATTGTTTATTTTTGTTGTATAATCACTTGTTTTATTTTGTATGCTTTGAATATCTTTGTCTACTAATGAAATTTGTGAATTTGTATCTTGTATAGATTTATTAGCCTCATCATTTTTTAGATTTATTTGTTTTAATATCATTGTTGAAAATCCACAATATACAAAGAAAAGAACCAATAATCCCGCAACACCTCTTAGCATTCCTTTTTCTATTTTATCTAATGGTATATTAAAGTCCATTGTGACAAATTTGAAAGATTTTTTTGATGCTGTAACTGGTGATTTCTTTTTACTACCAACTTCCATTTTTAGTATATCTGGCAATTTATCCATCAATGTATTTTTTTTGAAGTTCATTCCTGATATTCCTTGTCCTAAAGCACTTAATGCTAAAGATATAGCCGAATTAACTTCTACATAATCTTTTATATTTACATCAGGTGATATTTTTACAAATCCAGGTTTTAATATTTCACATCTTACATTTTCTAAATACTCTTCAAAATATAAATCTATATTGTTAATTAAAGCACCTGTTCCTGTAATATACACTTTTTCTATTTTATCTAAACTTTCATTTATTATTTTTCTTATACTTCCAACTATTTCATATAATGTTGGCATCATGTCTTCTAAATAACTTGTTTCTTCATTTGTTAACTCTTTACCCTCTGATGTATAAATTGTTGTTTCTTTACAAATTTCATATGCTTTTTGATATGAATTTTCTTTTAAATTAATTTTGTCTAATATTTCTTGACTTCCCACATCTATTTTATTTATATCATAAATATTTTGGTCAATTATTGTTGTTACTGTTGTGTTTGCTTCTATATTTACAATTAAGCAATTTTCCTTTTCATCAAATTTAGTCACACTTGATATTGACATTGATACAGGTACAATTCCCTGTAATTTGTAAGAACTAAATCTTTGTAATACTTTGTTTAATTCTATTTTGTTTTCACTTATATGTATTACTTTTAATTTTTCCTTATTTTGTGTATTTGGTGTTATCGCATATCTTGTTTCAAATACGTTTGGATTGTAATTTTTATCTCCACAATATGCTTCAAATTCTGTTTTGATTGCTTTTGGTAAGTCTTTTTTACTTAGCATTGCAAACACATCAAAATAATTGTACATTTCTTCTGATAAGTTTATGCTAATTGGTGTTTTATAACTATATGTTTCTTCAACTATTTGTTTTATAACTTTATCTAAATCATCATAAAACTTTACACCAAATGTTTCGACTTTTATTTGGTCATGTTCTTTTGAAACTTTTGCATATTTAATTAGGTTTTCTTCTATATACAATCCAAGACAAGTTGACATTTCTGCTCCTTTTATATTTTTTTATATATTAAATTTCATTTTTATTTTCATACTTAATTTTGCAAATTACTACAATTGCTTCTCTTTTATTTTATCTTTTTTAGATAAAAAGTCAATAGGTTTTACTAATTTATAATACAATTGTAAACTGTTTGTAATATTTCTGTAACATTTGTTGTTTTGGATTAAAATCCAAGAAAAATAATGCTTAAAATACCTGTTGTTTATGTTTATTTTTTGTGAATTATACATATAAAGAATCCATCTTCATTAGCACTTGGAAGTATATTTATTTTTTCCTCTTTACTTGTAAAAAATTGGTTATTTTTACTTAAAAAACAATTAACAACATCCTCATTTTCTTCTTTTAAAATGCTACATGTTGAATATACTAAAGTTCCACCTTTTTTTAAATATTTAGAACAATTTTCTAATATTTGTTTTTGTATTTTTGTAATTTCTTCTATGTCTTCTGGCTTTCTCTGCCACTTAATATCAGGTTTTCTTTTTATAACTCCAATACCTAAACATGGAACATCTAATAAAATTTTATCATATTTTTCTTTTAAATTTTCGTCATAAATACTTGCATCTCTAACATGTGTTTTTATAATGCTTATTCCTAATCTTTTAGCATTTTGTTCAACTAGTTTTGTTCTATGTTCATGTATGTCCCATGCATCTATCATACCTGTATTTTCCATAATCTCTGCCAAATATGTTGTTTTTCCTCCAGGCGCTGAACATGCATCTAACACTTTTTCTCCTGATTTTGGATTTAATAATTTTGCTGTTTGACCTGCTGATATGTCTTGGATTGTAAATAATCCCTCTTTAAATTCTTTTAAATTTTCAATATTTTTTACTTTGTTTAAAATTAAAAAGTTTTGTTCTTTTATTTCTTGCTTACTTGTTTCTTCTTTGTTTTTATTTGACTGCTGTTGTGCTTCATTTATTTCAATACCTTTTTGTTTTAATTTTTGTATCAATTCTTCTTTCGTTGTTTTTAATCTATTTACTCGTATCGAAATACTTGGTTTTAAATTAGAGTTTTTACAAATTTGTTCCGCCTGTTTTATACCATTTTCTTTAATTAATTCTTCAACAATCCATTTTGGCATAGATGTTGTTTTAGAAATTCTATCTGCATCATCTTCTATTTTGAAAAATTCTTCGTAATCTATTTTTTCTACTTTTCTTAATATTGCATTTACAAAGTTTGAACTTGATGCATGTCCATATCTTTTTGCTAGATTTACACTTTCATTTACTGCTGCTGATTTTGGTATTTTGTCTAGGAATATTATTTGGTACATTCCCATCCTTAGTATGTTTTTTATCCATGGTGATATTTTTTTTAGTTTTATTTTTGAGTGTTTTTTTATTATTTCGTCTAGTGTTAGTTTCCATGTTGTTACTCCATATACTATTTCTGATATTAATCCTATGTCTTTTTCGTTTATGTTTTTTCTGTTTTGTTTTATTTGTTCGTTTAATTCTATATTTGAGTATGCTTGTTCTTGGTCTATTTTGTATAGAGTTTTTAAAGCTATTTCTCTTGTTTTGTCTATCATTTTTTACCTCCGTTATTTTTTTGAATTATATATCTTTTTTTGTTTTTTTGCAATGTGATTTTTTATAATATATGAGAAACATTGTCACCGTAAAGTGATTTTATTATGGTAGTTTGCTGTATAATAGTATTTTCAATTGCCTGAATGTGATTGAAACAATATTAAAATTTATTAAATCTTTTTTGGACAAGAGTTCACTTTAGTGGAAGGGAGTCCAAAAAAGATTTTAGAAATTATTATATTGTGTATTGAACCGAAGGCAATTGAAAATACTATTATACAGCAAACTACCATAAGAAAGCCACTTTATAATAATGAATCATAATGTATAAATTTTCTAAAAACGGAAAAAATATTTGTAAAAGATTTTTTAGGAGGTTTAGTATGGATATAGAAAAACACTTAATAATAACGGGCTCATCTGAAACATCATGGAAAGATGCAATTGTAAAAACTATAGAAGAAGCTTCAAAAACAATAGATTATCTATCAGGTGTAAAAGTTTTAGAACAAAGAGCAAAAATAAATGGAAATAAAATATCAGAATATTTTGTAGATTTAGATTTAACGTTTTTTATAGATTTAAATAGAAAGGGTGATAATTAATGAATCCTATTGAAACAAAACAAACATATCAAGACTATGTTAATAAAAAATCACCTAATTCCCCTATTTGGAAGAATTGTTTTAATGCATTTTGGGTTGGTGGATTAATTTGTACAATTGGGCAAATAATAATGAATATTTGTAAAGAACGTGGTTTTGACCAAAATTTATCTGGTACTATTGTATCTATAATTTTAATTGGAATTGCTGCTTTTTTAACAGGACTTAATATTTTTAATAAAATAGGAAAATTTGCTGGTGCTGGTTCTTTAATTCCCATAACAGGTTTTGCAAACTCTATCGTTTCACCAGCAATGGAATACAAATCAGAGGGATATGTAATGGGTGTTGGTGGAAAAATGTTTACTGTTGCAGGTCCTGTCCTTGTATTTGGTATTTCTGCCTCTATAATTGTCGGTATCGTTTATTTAATTTTTAATACACAAAGTATGACACTTGTTTAGAAAAGAAATAATTTTGACAAGTTATAGTTTATTAAGGATACTTTCTAAACTATAACCTGTGCAATATAATTTTGTCAAAAAAGGAGTTGATTTTTTGAAAAAAATAGGAAAACAAACTATTAAATTTGATAATCCCCCAACTATAACAGAATGTGCTTCTATTGTTGGTCCTAAGGAATCCCAAGGTCCTCTTGCCAAATATTTTGACCAAACCTTAGATGATGAGTTTTGGGGTGAAAAAACCTGGGAAAAAGCTGAAAGTAAAATTATAAAGGAAACTGTAAATACAGTAATTAGTAAATCTGGTATTCCTTCTGAGCAAATTGATTGTTGCTTTGCTGGTGATTTGCTTAACCAATGTATTTCTTCTAGTTTTGGTCTTCGCGAATTAAACATTCCATTTTTCGGTGTATTTGGTGCATGTTCTACTTTTGTAGAATCTATGGCATTATCTGCCATTGCTGTTGAAAGCTTTGCTGAACATGCATTATGTGCAACTTCTAGTCATTTTTGTAGTGCTGAAAAACAATTTAGATTTCCACTTGAGCTTGGTAATCAACGTCCACCTACTTCTCAATGGACTGTTACTGGAAGTGGTGCTGCTATAATTTCTAAAACAGGTACGGGTCCATATATAACTCACATCACCCCAGGAAAAATTGTTGACATGGGTATAAAAGACGCTAATAACATGGGTGCGGCAATGGCTCCTGCATTTGTCGATAGTTTAATAACACATTTTAAAGATACAGGCAGAAATCCAAGTTATTATGATGCAATTATAAGTGGTGACCTTGGTCACATCGGAAAAGAGCTTTCTATTGATATTGCAAAATCTCAAGGTTATAATATTAAATCTAATTATAATGATTGTGGTGTTTTAATTTTTGACAAAGCTAAGCAAGATACTCATTCTGGTGGAAGTGGATGTGCTTGTTGTGGTACTGTATTTTCAGGTTATTTATTTAAGCAATTAAGAGAAAAGAAAATTAAAAAATTATTACTTGTTGCAACTGGTGCTTTAATGAATTCTACCAGTTCTCAACAGGGCGAATCCATTCCTGGAATAGCTCATGCAATCAGTATAGAACTTTAATGTCCTTTTGGGGACGGTTCTTTTTGGGACATTTTTTTAAAATTAAGCATAATATAAAATCTTAGAAACAGAGCGGTTACACAGAATATTCTTTTTAGTAATAATGTCCCAAAAAGAACCGTCCCCAAAAGGACAAAAAAACATAGTTAGGAGAGTGTATAATTATATGGATATAAATTGGATAAATGTTTTTAATTGGTTACCACTGTTAAAATGTTTTGTTGTTGGTGGACTTATTTGCGTAATTGGTCAAATTTTGATAGATAAAACAAAGCTTACACCTGCAAGAATCTTAGTTATTTTTGTAACAACCGGTGCAATTTTAGGTGGTCTTGGAATTTATAAATATTTAGTTGATTTCGCTGGTGCCGGTGCTACTGTTCCTTTAACTGGTTTTGGTTACAACCTAGCTAAAGGTGCAATTGAAGGTGTTAATGAGACTGGTTTAGTTGGTGCTTTTACTGGTGGTGTTAAGGCTGCTGCTGGTGGAATTGCTGCTGCTGTATTTTTTGGATATTTGGCTTCTTTGATTTCTAAACCAAAAATGAAGAAACAATAAAACCATAGTTTAAACAAAAAGAACACTTTTCTGTGTTCTTCTTATAATCTATGCATTTTTTGCTATTTCAGCTATTTCTGTAAATGCTTTTGGATCACTTACAGCTATTTCAGCTAACATTTTTCTGTTTATTGTAACATTTGCTTTTTTAAGACCAGCAATCATTTTGCTGTATGTTGTTCCATTCATTCTTGCAGCAGCATTAATTCTTGTTATCCATAATTTTCTAAAATCACTTTTCTTATCTTTTCTTCCTACATACGCATATGATAATGATTTCATTACTGCTTGATTTGCATTTCTGAATCTATAATGTTTTGCTCCAAAATATCCTTTTGCTTGTTTTAATATTTTTTTATGTCTTGCTCTTGTTGTTCTAGCTGTTTTTACTCTTGCCATTTTTATTTCCTCACTTTCTTTTCGTCTATCAAATCTTTTTTGTTAATTATAATTTGAATTTTTAATTAAATATTATCCACCATATGGTAATAATTTTTTAATTGTATTTTCACATGTTTTGCTTGCATAAGCATTTTGAACTTTTCCAGATTTCTTTTGTCTTTTTGTTTTATTTGCTAATAAATGTCTTCTGTTAGATTTTGTTCTTTTAATTTTTCCTGTTGCTGTTAATGAATATCTTTTCTTTGCAGCTTTGTTTGTTTTTAATTTTGCCATGATAGTTCCTCCCTTATCTTTTTATCTTAGTTATTTTATATCTAAAGCGTTGTTTTTACGCTTTTTTAGCTAGAATTGTGAACATATTTCTACCTTCAAGTTTTGGTTTCTTTTCTACAGTAGCTATGTCTTCTAAATTTTCTATGAAGTTATTTAAAACTTTTTCTCCTGCCTTAGAGTTATTTACTTCTCTTCCTCTAAATCTTACTGTTATTTTAACTTTGTTTCCATCTGTTAAGAATTTTCTAGCATTTTTTGCTTTAAATTCAAAATCATGTTCTTCAATATTTGGAGTAACTCTTAATTCTTTTACTTCTAATATTTTTTGTTTTTTCTTAGCTTCTTTTTCTTTTTTTGCTTGTTCAAATTTATATTTACCATAGTTCATTATTTTACAAACTACTGGTTTTGAATTTGGTGCAACTAATACTAAGTCTAAATTGTTTTCTCCTGCTTTTTCTAAAGCCTCTCTTGTAGATACAATTCCTAGTTTTTCACCATTTACTCCTATCAATTGAACTTCTTTTTCTCTTATTTGACCATTAATTGGTAATTCTTGTTTTATGTTAAAACACCTCCATAAAAAAAATTGACTTTTGTTACAAGTCAATCAATACACAAAATAAATTTAAAGTTTCACTTTAAAATTTTATTTATTTTCTAACCTTTTGCTTATTTGCTAAGGTGAGAAGTTATTGCTTCTTCTTGTAACCATAAATTATTATACCATAAATTTCCCATTTGTCAAGAAATTTACATCTTTTTTTTTAATCTTTTTATTGAAATTTTCAAGGAGTGTCACCTAATCCCTCAAAAAAGGGATTTTAAGGAACGTCCCTCAATCCCTCTGAATCTCAAATTAAGCTCTTGGATGAGCTTTTTGATAAATATCTTTTAATCCTTCATCTTGAAATTGCATATATACTTGTGTTGAAGAAATATCTGAATGTCCAAGCATTGTTTGAATTGCTTTTAAATCTGCTCCATTTTGTAATAAATGTGTTGCAAAAGAATGTCTTAAAACATGTGGTGTTATATCTTTTGTTATATGAGCTTGTTCTTTATAATATTTTATAATTTTCCAGAATCCTTGTCTTGTTAATCTTTGTCCATTAACATTTACAAATAATGCTTTTTCATTATCATCTTTAAGTAATATTTCTCTTGCATGGTCTGTATATTCTTTTAATGCTTTTAAAGACATTTTTCCAAGTGGTATTATTCTTTGTTTATTTGCTTTTCTACAATTTACATATCCTTCTGTAAAGTTTATATCATCTATGTCTAATGATATTATCTCTGTAACTCTCATTCCTGTTGCATATGCAAATTCAAGCATTGCCTTATCTCTTATTCCTTTTAAATCAATATCTTTTGGTTGTTCTAGTAATAATTCAACTTCCTTAGATGTTAAGACACATGGTGTTCTTTTTTCCACTTTTGGAGATTGTATATTTTTTGTTGGGTCTTTTTTTACTTTTCCTTTTTTTAATACATATTGATAAAAAGATCTTATTGATGCTATACATCTTGAAATAGTTGAAGGTTTTTTTCCTAATTCTTCTAAATATTCAATGTAGTTTTGCATTACTTCTTCGTCTACTTTTGTATATGCTACTTCGCATCCTTCTATGTATCTTCTGAATTGTTTTAAATCTCTTTTGTATGATTGTAATGTGTTGTTTGATAATTTTTTATCATTTTCTAAAAATTCAAAAAAAAGTTTTAATTGTTTTTCCATTTTTCCCTACCCCTATATCAAAATTTTCTATTTACATAAATTCTTTATATGTTATATCAAACTATTTAAAAAAAGTAAATACATTTTTCAAAAATATTTTACAAATTTTTTTAAAATGTTAGTTGAAATCAAAATTTCTATGATTGCAGATATACATAAAACTATTAACATTAATGCTGAAAATATTGTGTGTCTTAAAATTTCTACTTTTATGTTATCTTTATTTCTGTCTTTTACTATCGATTTATATAATTTAAATCCACTTACTCCAATTGCTATTATTGCTGGTATAAATAATATATTTTGTAATAATAGAGTTATCAGAACAAATATAATTCCTTTGCCGACACCCATTATTGTAATTATCGATGCTATTGAATATCCTAAACAAAATCCTCTATATAATATTATTCCAAAAACAATTGGTATTCCTATTACTGTTGTTCCAAAAAACCATAATGTTAGTGCTAATGTTATATTTTGTAAAATGGTTGTTTTTAATATGCCCATTGTTTCTAATTTTTCTGTGTTTTTTAATTTGTCTTTAAAATTGTTTAAGTATGATGTTATTTCTGTCATTTGTTCTTCTTGTGTGTTGTTTATGAACATTACTCCTAAAAATATTCCTACCAAAAATATTAGTGTTACTAATATGTATTCTTTTTTGTTGTTTATTATATGGTTACTTATTGTTTCTAAAATTTTTAATCGTTTGTTTCTTTTCATCTAAAAATCTCCTTATCGTTTTACACTTTTATACATAATGTGTATTCGATAAAGAGATTTTTAGAACTATTAATATTTTACAAAATCTTTCCGTAATTTCCGCCACCACCAGATTGCACTTTTGCATTTCCAGTTCTAGCTTTTTCAATAGAGTTTGCGACTTTTTCTCCAACAACCGCTTCTATATCGTCTTTTGATAATCTATGTAATATATTCATTTCAGTTTCAAAATTATCTAATAACTTTTCAATAGTTTTTCCGCCAACACCTGGGATAAATCCAAGAGGAACTTGATAAATATATGGTGGTCTATTTTCCGGGCTCTTAATTTCTTTTTTATCTTTGATTAATTCAATTCTATCAAAAACACCAAAAGTAACCTTGTTACTTCCACAATATGGACATACCTCAACTGGTTCCTTTGTTTCAATAGTTTTATTACAATTATCACAAAAAGTTCTATGATATTTTCCAAGTTTAGGGTCTAATCCGTAGTTTGCAATTATTTTTCTTCCATCTTCATTTTTCAAAGCTTTAACAACTTCTTTAAATGATATATCCTCTACTTGCATTTTGTTGTATTCTCTTGCAATTTTAGGCAACGAATGAGCATCAGAATTTGTTACAAATGTCTTATTTTCTAGTTCTGATATTTCATCTGCTAAAAATGTATCTGAACTTAATCCTAATTCAACAGCAAATATTTTATCATATTTTTCCTTAAATATGTTTTCTAATCTATCTGTACAATTTCCATAATAGCTTTTGAATGGTGTAAATATATGTGCTGGTATTAAAATCCCATTATATTTTTCAACTATATCAATTAACTCATATCCTGATATATCTGATCTTTGTGTGCTTAACGTTATATTTTTAATATGCTTACTCATTTCGTTTGAAAATGCTTTTATATCTTCTAAATGTGGAAAAAAACATACATTATGTGCTGCACCACATTTTCCGTTTCTTCCTTTTTCTGATGTTTCTACTTCACTTCCTAAAAGAATGCAAACCTTATCTTTATATATAATTCCTCCGTTTTTTAGTTCATATGCATCTCCTGTTCTTAAAAAGTTTTCAATATCTTCAATAACATATGGTGATGCACAATCTATTATTCCTACTATGTTTATTCCTTTTCTTTCTGCACATTCTTTTGCAATGTTTGCAAAATTTAGGCTTCTTGCTGCTGTTATTTTTATTGGTTTTCCATTTTCTGATCTTCCTATGTGTACATGTAAATCTGCAAATACTTCATACATATCTTTGTTCCTCTTCTTTCTTTATTATACATTTTACAAAATTGAAGTTGTCAAAAAGGGGCGTCCCTATTGACAACTATCTTTCTTTTTCATTTGGTTGATTATTCATTACATATTCTCCATTTTCTTCTCTTTTTATGCCATATTCATCTAGAACGTCTTTTCCAAACATTGAATTATTAGTTTCACTTAAATTTAACATTTCTTCTTTTATTTCATGTTTTCTTACTTCTTTGTTAGTATTAAATTCAAAATTTTTTAGTACTCCGCTTCTAATTATTTTGACTGTTGAACATTTATCATTAATTTTTTTTAATTTATCAAAAGCTTTCATTTTTACACTTTTATTTTTTTCTTTTGCATCCATTATACTTCAACCTCCTGCATAAATTCCACAAAATCTTTAAATTCTTTAAAATATTGATTTTTCTTATCTTTAAATATAGCTGTTTCCATTTGTATAATAGCATTTTCTGGTGAAAAACCAAATCTTTCTGGTCTATCGAGTAATAAACCTCCAAAATTATCTATTAATTCTAGTATATCACTTTCTGGTTCTCTTGGAGTACTTCCACTATATCTATTAACTTCTTCACAGATTTTGCAAAATCTCCTATTAAATCCTAATGTTGATAAAAATTCTGCTCCTTTTTTTGCGTAACTATATAAACTTTCTAAACTTTGTGGTCCATCTATTTTTTTGCAGTTGCATACTAGGCATGCTGTTAGCACTAAGTTTTCATCTACTTCTTTTCCCATGTCTGTGTATTCTAAAAACATTCTTGCTATTTCTGTTTTAAATATTACTGCATTATTAAAGTATATTGATATATTTTTTCTTTCTCTTAACATCTTTTGTAATCTGTATAAAATGTCCATTTTACTTACTAAATCTTTTTCATTTAAAAGGTATTCTGCAAATGTTTCCATTTTAATCTCATCCTTTCTCAAGGCATAAACAATAAAATTTGACATAGTCAAAATTGTAATTATTTTCCCCTTATCTCATATGTATAAACTATATCCAATTTTATTATAAATTAAAGCCTAATTTTTTGCAATATTATTTTAAAATGTAATACAAATGTAATATTTTGTTGTTAAAGTTTTCAGTTCATATAAATAATTGGTGCGTAAATTACAATGTTTTTATTGCATTACGTGCAAGTTCATCACATCTATTATTAAAATCATTATCAGCATGACCTTTAACTTTGATAAATTTAACTTCATGTATCTGTGTCATCTTATAAAGTTCTTGCCATATTTCCTTATTTTTAACCGGCTCCTTATTAGATGTCTTCCAATTATTTCTTTGCCAATTATAAATCCATCCTTGTAAAAATCCATTTACTAAATATGCACTATCACTATACAACTCGACTTCACATGGAAACTTCAACATTTTTAGCCCTTCTAATGCAGCTGTAAGTTCCATTACATTATTTGTTGTATTATTTTTTGCTCCTGATATTTCTTTTTTTGTTCCTTTATACATTAATATTGCACCCCAACCTCCTGGGCCTGGATTTCCCGAACATGCTCCATCTGTATATATAACTACCTTTTCCATAATTAACACTTCCTTGTCTTTTCTCTTTTTTTATGTTATTATATCAATATAGTTTTAATTTAACAAGTATTTATAGAATTTTGATAATATAAAAAAGTTTAGAAAGAAGGCGTTTTAATTGAGTAAAATTTTAGGAATAATTGCCGAATATAATCCATTTCATAATGGACACTTATATCATTTAGAAACATCAAAAAAATTAACCAATTGTGATTTTTCAGTTGCTATAATTAGTGGTAATTTCACTCAACGTGGTTCAACATCAATTATAGATAAATGGTCAAAAACTAAAATGGCCATACAAAATGGAATTGATTTAGTTATAGAACTTCCTGTTTTATATTCCATTTCAAGTGCCGAAAATTTTGCAGATGGAGCAGTCAAAATTTTAAATTCTTTGGGAGTTATCGATTATTTATCATTTGGTTCGGAAACTTCAAATATTAAGATTTTAGAAAATATTGCTAATATTTTATATAATGAACCAAATAAATATAAAAATTTATTATCTGATGAGTTAAATAAAGGATTATCTTTTCCTAAAGCTCGTGAAAACGCTCTACTTGGTTATATAAAAAATGATAATCTCTTAAAAAATGATAAATTAGATTTTGAAGAATATAAAAAAGCTTTGTCTTCACCTAATAATATTTTAGGTATTGAATACTTAAAAGCTTTAAAAAAATATAATAGCTCAATACAACCTGTTTGTATTAATAGATTTGCGACAAATTATAATAGTACAGATTTGTCAAAAAGTAATAACCCAACTTCAAATGGTAATCTTCAAAATTTTGCAAGTGCAACTGCCATTCGAAAAATTGTTAAAAATAAAGATTTTAATGCAATTAAATCTGTTATTCCTGAAAAATCTTATTCTATTTTAATTAATTGTTTAACTAATGGTACCATCGTCCCTGATTTAAATTGCTTTGAAAAAGAAATCATTTATAATTTAAGGAAAATGAATATTGAAGAAATTGCTAATCTTCCTGATGTTTCAGAAGGATTAGAATTTTCTATAAAAAAAGCTGCTAATTCTTGTAACACTCTTAATAATTTTTTAGATATTGTCAAGTCTAAAAGATATACTATAACTAGATTACAAAGAATTCTTTTGTATACTTTACTTAATATTTCTAAAGAAGATATGCAACTTTCAAAAAAAATAGAAAAACCATATATTAGAATTCTTGGATTTAATGATAATGGTAAAAAAATAGTTTCAAAAATCGCAAAAAATCACCCAGAACTTGCATTAATTACTTCAGTTAAAAAGTTTATTGACAATAATTCTGATATTGATTTACAAAATATGTTTAACAAAGATACTTTTGCAACTGATGTTTATTCTCTTGCTTTTGAGAAAACTTCTTTTGCTAATTTAGATTTTAAAAATATTGTTATAAATTAAAGCATCTTCATTTAGTCAAAAAAATATCACTAAATAGTGATATTTTTTTATAATTTTTTAAAACACCATTTACACAATTTTATCTCCAAATTTAGCACCTGCTAAAACATGAAAATGTAAATGCATAACTTCTTGTCCAGCATCTTTTCCACAATTAACAATAACTCTATATCCACTTTCCTTAAAACCTTTTTCTTCCGCTATTTTATTTATAACACCATATATTTTTCCAACAATTACTTCATCTTCTTTTTCCATATGTGCTAATGAAGTTATATGTTTTTTAGGAATTACCAATATATGAATTGGAGCTGCTGGATTTATATCATTGAATGCTAATATTTCATCATCTTCATATACTTTTGTTGAAGGAATTTCACCTTTTATAATTTTACAAAATAAACAATCTTCCATTTTTATCTTTCCTTTCTCTCGAAGAGGGATTTAGGGACGTTCCTTAAATTCCCTTCAAATTGGGATAAGGGGACAGTCCTTTTTAAATTTAAAACTATTCATAATCAAAAAGGAGTGTCCCCCATTCCCCTGAAAAAGGGATTTTCAGGAACGTCCCTAAATCCCTTTTTCCAAAATTGCTTTTATTCTTCTAACTCCTGCTGAACTTGCTTCTTCTTTTTTGATCTTGAATTTTCCAAGTTCACTTGTGTTTTTAACATGAGGTCCACCGCAAAGTTCTTTTGAAACATCTCCTATTGTGTAAACAGTTACAACATCTGGATATTTTTCAATAAACATACATTCTGCACCTGATTTAACAGCATCTTCTTTTTTCATTTTTTCTACTGTTACAGGTAAAGCGTCTTGAATCCATTTGTTTACTAAATCTTCTGTTTGTTTCTTTTCTTCGTATGTCATTTTGTGGTCACAGTTGAAGTCAAATCTCATTCTATCTATTGTAATGTTTGAACCTCTTTGATGTGTTTCTGGTCCTAAAACTACTTTAAGTGCTGCATTTAATAAATGTGTTGCTGTATGATATGCGATTGTTGTGTCATTTTGTTCTGCTAGTCCACCTTTAAATTTTTGTTCTGAACCCATTCTTGACTTTTCTTGATGTACTTTAAATAATTCGTCAAATTCTTTCATATCAACAGTCATATTGTTTTCTTGTGCTAATTCACTTGTAACTTCTGGTGGAAATCCATATGTGTCATATAGTTTAAATACTACTTTTCCATCTATTTTAGTTTTTCCTTGTTCTTTAGCTTTATTCATTTCTTTTTCGAATTCTTTTTCACCATGTGCAAGTGTTTTTACAAATTTATTTTTTTCTTCAATTATTACATTTTTTATTAATTCTTGATTTTTTGCTAAGTCTGGATACATTTCTTTTAAGTTTTCAACATTGATATCTATTAGTGTTGATATTTCATCTAGATTTATTTGTAGTTTGTTCATATGTCTTACCATTCTACGAATTAATCTTCTTAAAATATATCCTCTGTCAACATTGCTTGGTCTTCCACCATCACTAATTACCATCATACTTGAACGTAAGTGTTCTGCTATGATTCTTCTACTTTCTATGTTATCAACTTTTTGTAATTCTGATAGTCTGTCCATTACTGGTTTGAATAATTCTGTATCAAATGGTGTTTCTTTTCCTTGTAACAACATTGTCATTCTTTCTAGTCCAAGTCCTGTATCAACATTTCTTTGAGCTAATTTTGAATATTTTCCATCTTTGCTTTTGAAATATTCCATAAATACATTGTTCCATATTTCAACATATTTACCACAGTCACATGAAGGTTGACAGTCCGGTCCACATGCTGGTTTTCCTGTATCATAGAACATTTCTGTGTCTGGTCCACATGGTCCTTCTTCTCCAGCTATCCACCAGTTATCGTCTTTTCCATAATAATAGATATGTCCATCTAAAATTCCTGCTTTTTTCCAGCATTCTGCTGCTACTTCGTCCTTTGGGCAATCGTCATCCCCTGCAAATACTGTTACAGATAATTTTTCTACTGGAATTTGTAATTCTTTTGTTAAGAAATCAAAACTCATTTGAATTGATTCTTCTTTAAAGTAATCTCCTAATGACCAGTTTCCTAACATCTCAAAATATGTTAAATGTCTGTTATCTCCTACTTCTTCTATGTCATTTGTTCTTAAGCATTTTTGGTAATCTGTAAGTCTTGTTCCTGATGGATGTTTTTCCCCTAATAAATATGGTACTAATGGTTGCATTCCTGCAGTTGTAAATAGTACTGATGGGTCATTTTCTGGTATTAATGGTGCTGATGGTATTACAGCGTGTCCATGTTCTTTAAAAAAATTTAGGTATTTATTTCTTATTTCTATTGCTTTCATTTATTTTCCCTCTTTCTCTTTTTATAATTTAATAATCAATATTTTTCAAAAACAAATGTTTTCTAATCTGCACTTTTGTTGTTACAGTTCAAGAACCTTTTATTTTTATGTTTTAAATTATACTTCAAAAAAGCCAAAAAATCAAGACAATTCTTTCATTGCTTGAAGATATTGCTCTTCATTTGGTGCTTTTCCATGCCATTCTGCTTTATTTTCCATAAAAGAAACACCTTTTCCCTTTGTAGTTTTAGCAATAATACAAACAGGTTTACCTTTTACATTTCTTGCAACATCAAAAGCATCAATAATTTCCTGAAGATTATGACCATCAATATTTATAACTTGAAATCCAAAGCTTTTAAACTTTTCATCAATTGGATATGAACTCATAACCTCTTCAATTGTACCATCAATTTGTAAATTATTATTGTCAACAATAACACACAAATTATCTAATTTGTATTTGTTTGAAGCCATTGCAGCCTCCCAAACTTGACCTTCTTCTATTTCTCCATCACCCATTATGCAATATACTCTATAATCTTTATTATCCAATTTTCCAGCTATTGCCATACCATTTGCAACAGATAGCCCTTGACCTAATGAGCCTGTAGTCATATCAACACCTGGTACTTTGTTCATGTCTGGATGACCTTGTAATCTACTTTCTATATTTCTTAATGTTGTTAATTCTTCAACATCAAAATATCCTCTATTTGCTAATGTCGAATATAATGCAGGTGCACAATGTCCTTTTGATAGTACAAGTCTATCTCTATTTTCATCTTTTGTATTTTGGGGGTCAATGTTCATTTCATAAAAATATAATACTGTCATTATGTCTGCAATTGAAAGTGATCCTCCTGGATGGCCTGATTGTCCACTATATACTGATTCAATAATTCCTTTTCTGATATTTTTTGCTATTTCACTTAATTTTGTAATGTCTTTTATTTTTTCCATGTTTCTTCCTCCTTGGTTTTTGTTGTGATTATTATATAATTAATGTTCATTTTATTCAACCTTTTTAATATAATTTATGATATAATGTATTACAGTAAAGTAATGGGCATAATTAAAATAAGTATAAATGATATTTTGAATATATTTCGAATGTGACCAAAATAGTGTTACAAATTCTTAAGTAAATGCTCTAAAGGGTCCTGTATTCGGGTATTGTTAGAGTATTTACATTAGAATTTGTTAACGTTATGAAAAATATCATTTATAGTTATCTCAACCGTTCTCATTACTTAACCATAATGTATTTGTTAAATAAAATAGAAAGGTGTATGATAATATGTTTGAAAAATATTTAAAGAAAGACGAACTTATAACAAACTTGCAAGAATTAATCAAAATTCCAAGTGTTCACTCAGAATCTAATAACCCCAGCGAACCATTTGGAAAAAACACCATAAAAGCCCTTGAATACACACTAAATTTAGGAAAAAAACTTGGATTTAAAACCAAAAATATTGACGGCTATTGTGGTTATATTGAATTTGGAGAAGGCACTGAACTAATTGGAATTGTTGGTCATCTAGATGTAGTACCTGAAGGTGAAAACTGGACTTACCCTCCATTCGAAGCACATATTGCAGATAATAAAATTTATGGTAGAGGTGCAATTGATGACAAAGGCCCTGTTATAGCTAGTCTATACGCCATGAAAGCAGTTATGGACTATTGTTCTGAAAACAATATCAATATAAATAAAAGAGTTAGATTAATCTTAGGACTTAATGAAGAAAGAGATTGGAAATGTATTAATTATTATAAAGAACATGAAGAAATTCCTTCAATAGGATTTAGTCCTGATGCTGATTTTCCTTGTATATATGCCGAAAAAGGCCTTATCTCTCCATTTTTAATTATGGATTATTCTACTTTTAAAAATAAAGATATTGTTTTAAGTGATATTAACTGCAATAATAATCCGCTAAATGTAGTACCAAAATATTGTAGTTGTATAATTTCAGTAAAAAACAATATCAACATAAATGATGTAACATCTTTTATAAAAGATACAGCTTCTAAACTTTCTTTTAAAATTGATATTGAAATTTTGAATAACAATCAATTAAAAATAATATCTCATGGTATTCAAGCACATGCTGCTCATCCTGATTTAGGTATAAATGCGATATCACATTTAATAATTGTTTTAAATAAATTATTTAAAAATTATAATATTGTTATACCTTTATTAGATTTATTTACACAATATATTGGACTTGATTATAATGGAGATAAATTAGGCATCAATGTTCCTGACGAGTCCGGTTCACTTACTTTAAATGTTGGTAAATTTTATTTTAAAAATGACGAATTAAAAATCGGATTTAATTTAAGAGTTCCTATTAATACTACTTTTGATTTTATAGCCGATAAATTTACAGAAGTTAGTAAAAAGTATAGTGACATTCGTTGTGAACTTGCTGGAAAAATGAATCCTTTACATATTCCAAAAGATTCATTTTTGGTAAAAACTCTTTGCAAAATTTATAACGATGTTACTAACTCTAACGCAGAACCTATTGCTATTGGTGGTGCTACTTATGCTCGTGCTTTTGATAATTTTGTTTCTTTTGGAGCAAATTTACCTGGTCAAAAAGATATGTGCCATCAAACTGATGAATTTATTTCTATTGATAATTTGTTATTAGCTTATGAAATTTATTGTAGAGCTATCAGAGAATTGTTAATTATGTAAATTTGACTTTTTGCCTAAAATTTGGTAATATATTATTGTTGTTAAAAACATATGCACCAAAAAGAAAGGCAGGCAGTTTTATATGAAGACACCATATCAATTCAAGATTAAAGTAAAAGACACACCAATTGCAACCACTATAAGTTGTGGCTATGATGTGTTTTCTCCAAACATGTCACTTATCTGCAAATATATTGCAGAGTTGAAAGGAGAACTTAGTTACGACACAAATACTGCAATACTCCCTTCGGTTGAGGGGTCAAAAAAATTATACGAGAAATTGTTAAACTTAACAATTTCCGCCGTACTGTAAATTAAAAAGCTATCCAAAAGATTTATTTTGGACAGCTTTTTATTATTCAAAAATTTTATTAAATTCTTGTTCATTTATCTTCTCTTGAACAAGTAATGTTTGAGCAATAGCATCTAATTTATCTCTATGTTCAATTAACAATTTTTGAGCATTAACATATGCCTCATCAATTAATGACTTAACCTCTGCCCCAATTTTATCACCAATATTTTCACCAAAAACAAACATATCATTTTGTTCTTTACCTTGGAAATCAATTGGTCCTAGGTTGTCACTCATACCATATTTTGTAACCATTTCTCTTGCTATTTTTGTTGCAACCTCTATATCATTGCTAGCACCTGTTGAAATATCATCTAAAACCAATTTTTCAGCAGCTCTACCACCAAGTAATGCAACCAATTTTTCTTTCATTTCTGTTTTTGATATATAATATTTATCTTCGTCAGATTTATACATTGTATATCCACCAGCAACACCTCTTGGTATAATAGATACTTCTTTTACATCTGTTTGTGTTGGTAAATATCTACTTACAACTGCATGTCCCGCTTCATGGTATGCTGTTAATTTTTTATCTTTTTCTGAATATACTCTTGTTTTCTTTTCAAGTCCTACTGTTACCTTTTTAACTGCTTCTTCTATATCAGAATTTTCTATTTCATCATGTTTATTAATTGTTGCTATAATTGCCGCTTCATTTAAAATATTGGCAAGTTCTGCACCTGTAAATCCTGCTGTATCTTCTGCAATGCTTTCCAAGTTAACATCCTCAGCCAATTTTTTATCTTCAGCATGAATTTTTAAAATTTCCAATCTTCCTTTTAAATCAGGAACTGGAATTGTTATTTGTCTATCAAATCTTCCTGGTCTCAATAAAGCTTTATCAAGCATTTCAGGTCTATTTGTTGCAGCTAATACTATTATCGTTTCCTCTGAACTAAAACCGTCCATCTCAACTAATAATTGGTTTAATGTTTGGTTATTTTCTGTTTCTGCACCACTGTTTGACGTTCTTCTAGCTCCTATTGCATCTATTTCATCTATAAATACTATGCAAGGTGATAATTTTCTTGCCTTTTCAAATAATTTTCTAACTCTTGAAGCACCAAGTCCAGCAAACATTTCAATAAATTCTGAACCACTCATTGATATGAATGGCACATCTGCTTCACCAGCAATTGCCTTTGCTATTAATGTTTTACCTGTTCCAGGTTTTCCATATAACAAAACACCTTTTGGAATCTTAGCACCCATTCTACTGAATTTTTCAGGTTTCTTCAAGAAATCAACTATTTCTATTAATTCCTCTTTTTCTTCATCTAATCCAGCAACATCTTTAAATTTTATTTTTGTTTTTCTTTCTGTATCATCATATACTTGACCTTTTTCTCCCAAACCTTGCATTTTAAAAATCATTACAAATAATGCAACCATTATTATTGTTGGAAGTAATGCAAATAATGTTGATGAAATTTGTGTCACAACACTTTTGGGTTTTTGTATTAATTCTATTTCATTTCCTTCTGCTACCTTTTGCTGTACTAATTCAATAAATGCTTCCGTATTTGGAACTACTGATTTTTTTTCTTCATCTACATTTTTCATTTTTACTTTTACAGATGTACTTCCTACTGTCATTTCAATTTTTTCTATATTTCCATATGACATTTCTTTTATTAAATCTGTATATGCTAATGTTTTATCATCTTTACTTTGATTTTTGCTCATATAATAAATAGCTATTCCTGCCAAAATTACAACTAATGCAATCAAAGCAATTGATGATATCAATATTTTTTTGTTATCTTTGCTATTTTTCTTTTTATCCATTTATATTGTTCCTTATAATATATTTAGGTTTTTGTATGAGGATACACCTATAAACCATTATAATCTAATATCAAATGATATTAAGCATTTGAACCTTCAGGTTCTCCTCCATCTTCTGTTTCTTCTTTTTTATCTTCTTTCTTGTTTTTACTTGTATCTTTATTTTTTTCTGTATCCTTATTTTCTTCTTTCTCTTCTTGCTTTTCTGCTTCCTCTTTTACTTCCTTTTCAACTTCAACAATTTTTTGAACTTCTCCTTGTTTTTTATCAAATTCCATTTTTAATATAAATATTGCAGCTATCACATAAATTGATGCTACCAAAATGTACATAACTTCAAAATAATTAATTTGATAGTTAAATAATGTATTTATTATTATATAAATCATATTTAAAATTGTTGGTAATGTTATTGCATATATTCCAATATTAAGCACTGCAACAAATCTTATTTTTAATCTTAATATCATTGTTGCTAAATAACCTATTATTGCTATTATAATTACATAAAATAAAGTATTTATAAAATATATTGCAAATGCATATACAAATAATGTTAAAAATAAATTAGTATATATTTTTATCATATTATTTCCTGTTAAATAATTTACTAAATCCTGTTTATTAAACTCTGTAATTCCCAATTCTCCAAATAAATCTTTATATTCATAATTTACTGATGAACTTAATCCTGTTTCTTTTAATATCATTTTATTTTTTAATATTATTACTGAGTTTTCATCTTCATTTACATCATTTATGTATTGATTTATTTGTTGTTCATCATCTGTATTTGTATCTATTATAATTTTTCCAAAATCATTATCTTCATCTGTTATTACGTCTTGAGAATCTACTGACAATGTTCCATCTTTATATGATAATTCTGGAGCTTTATCATTTATATATTTTGAAATATCATTTACCTTTAAAGTTGTTTTATATACTGATGCCAATGATGCCATAACCGCTATTATTAATATCAATATTGCAAAATACTTTATTGCAATTTTAAACCCTTCCGCTGATAATTCTGAATATTTTTCTATTTTATAAATCGAATACCATACTTTTTTGAAAAATCCCTTTTTCAATTCATTTGTTTCATTATCAACTTTTTCTACTTTTTTTACTTTTTCTGCTTTATTTTCTTTTTCTGTATTTTTGTTATCACTATCCATCTTTTTCTTCATATTAGTTCCACTCCCTTCTAATACTACTATCAATATGTTTTATATTTGCATTAAAAATAACTTCATCACCAATTTTTACATCATTGCCTGATATATCAACAGTAACATGATATGTTCCTACTCTTCCTAAAATTTGACACCTCTTACCATTTATTGTCACAAAAATTTGTTGCTTTTTAAACGCATCTTTTATGTCCCTTACAATATATCTTATTTTATCAACAGTTCTAAACATATCTCTACCAGTTTGAATATTTACACCATCCATATATCCACAAGGTATTATTGCTACTTTAGTTTTGCTTTTGGTTTTAAATGCATTAGAATATCCAACATTAAAATCTTTTGGTAACTCTTTTATTTCTGCCACATTAGCTTTTAAATATCCTATTTTTCTTAATCCCATTGAGTTTTTAAAAGATATTCTACCTGTAAAAGCTGAACCAATTCTTACTGCATTTAGATGCATTTGTGGAAATTTTATAAATGCGGATGTATTACATACATGTAACATTCCTGTTTCTATTTCATTCATTTTTAATGTTTCTATACAATCTATAAATCTATCAAACTGTATTTTTGTATATTTATCATCATAATATGAATTTGAAAAATGTGTAAATGTTCCTTCTATTTTTATGTTTTTTAATGGTTTAATTATTTTTATTATTTCTTCTCTATCACTATAAATAAAACCATATCTTCCAAAACCTGTATCAATTTTTAAATGAACTTTTATTTTTTTATTCATGTCTTGTCCAATTTTATCAATCGCTTCTGCTGCCTCTTTTGAACCAATTGTTAATATTATATCATTTCCTATTAGTGTTTTTATGTCTTCTTTTATAGCTGTTGAAGATAACATTAAAATTTTTGCATCTTTTTCTGTGATACCTGATTGTCTTATTTTTAATGCCTCTTCAATTGTTGCAACTGCAAGAAAATCAATTCCATTATCCACTAAAAATCTTGAATATTTTTCAATTCCTAATCCATATCCATTCGCCTTAACAACAGCTATTATTTTTGTTTTTTTTCCATTATCATCTGGCAAGTTTTTTTCTGCATATTCTTTGATTTTTTCAATGTTGTATCTTAAATCTTCTTTATTTATTACTACTGCTTTCACATTTTCCTCCATTTTTTTGTCCTTTTGGGGGACGGTTCTCAAAAGGACATTTTTCCAAAATTTGTAATTACCTCTAAATATTGATATATATAGTATATTAAAAACTGTAATTTTTTTACATGATGTCCCAAAAAGAACCGTCCCTAAAAGGACATTTTTCTCTTCATTTGTCTTAATGTTCTAAATGCTTTTTCTGAGAATTTGTATAATCTATATTTAACTGGTTTAAATGGTATGTATATCTCACCTATAAACTCTGTAAATTTTGCTCCGAACCCTTTTTTAAATCTATATAATCCATATTGTGGATGGTTTTCGTCAACTACTCCAGATACACCTCTAAAGTCATATATATCATCATGTCTTGCTATTGCCATTTTTATCATTTCCCATTGTAATAAATAGTTTGGCATTAAATTTCTGTGTTGATTACTACTTGCTCCATATAAATACCATGTTTTATTTCCATAAAATATTGGTATTACACCTGATATTGGCTTTCCATCATAATAAGCCATTAATAATTTCATATGTCCATCTGGTACCATGTTATCATACATTTTTTCAAAATATGATAATGGTCTTGTTATAAATCCATCTCTGTTTCCTGTTTCTATCATGATTTTGTGGAAGTCTTTTAAGTCTTCTCTTGTTCCTTCTTTTACTGTTACTCCTTTTCTTCCTGCTAGACGAATATTATATCTCCATTTTTGATGAAATCCTGCCATTATTTCTTCTTCTGTTTTATCTTTTATATCTAATCTGAATACAAATCTTGGTTGAATTTCGTCTTTAAAGTCTTTTGCATCATCTTTTATTTTGTATCCTAAATTTGTTACTATATCTCTAAATGCTTTATCGTCTTTTTCTATATCTGGTTCTATTCTTAGTCCTATTGCATTGTATTTTTTTGCTAGTTCTTTTGCTCCATCTGTTAATTGTTTCATTACTGATATGTCATGTATGTCACATACTGGTCCTCTTGATGCATACATAATGTTACCAAATATTGGCATTTTTCTTATCCATACACATAGTGATCCTATTATGTTTTTGTCTTCGTCTTCTGCTAATATTACTTCTGGTTTCCAGTTTGGTTTCTTTATTTCTGCCCATTCTAATGATTGTTGAAAGTTACATCTTTCGTGTCCTTCTAAAAATTTTTTGTATTGTTGTTTCGAGTCTTCATCTTCTACAAATCTCATTTTTATTTTTTCCTCCTATTATTATTTGCAATTATTCGTATTTTACACCAAGTTATGGAATTTTACAAGAGATTTTACAGAAAATTTACAGTCTGTGTTACTATATAATGTTTTTCTTATGGTAGTTTGCGGTATAATGGAATTTTTAAATTGTCTGAATGTGATTGAAACAATATTAAAATTTATTAAATCTTTTTTGGACAAGAGTTCACTTTAGTGGAAGGGAGTCCAAAAAAGATTTTAGAAATTATTATATTGTGTATTGAACCGAAGGCAATTAAAAATACCATTATACTGCAAACTACCATAAGGAAAACATTATATGATATTATATTTGTTTGATTGGAGAAAAATAGAAATAGCCTACAAAAAAGTAGGCTATTTCTATTAATTAATTTAATCATCGTCCTCCGGCTCACCCCAATTATGGAGAAGCTCTATGGATGGTTCGAGAGCTATCCGTCCACTTGGAAGTTCTTTTTTTAATCTATTTCTTACATCTTTAGGGGTATTTTCATTATCTTCAACCTGTAACCGAACAGAAAATCCGCTGTCTTTATTATTTCCCAACCATCTTAAAATACCTGATGGTGTAATGGGATTCCAAGCAACACATCTTCTAATTACAGGATGTTTGTCATGTGCCAGATAATCTAATGTTTTCTCCAATGCATTGGGGCTCTTTGCAGCATAAAACTTTACATCATCATTATCCTCATTCTCTCTTACTGTCCTATCTATTTGTTCACCTGAAACGTTTGGATTTCGAAGTGCTGCAATCTTAACAGCTGTCACTTCGTCTTTCAACCCCCTATCTAAAATTTCTTCAGTTGCAATCAAATTAGCAAATGCACTTGCCCGAACCTCTTGACTTTTATCTCTAGAAAAAAAGTCAAGAGCCTCAATTGGTATCATAGCAGAACCCGCCATCACAATTTTTACCTCTGTTTCCAGTTTGGTTAAATCAATTTCCATATTTTTTCCTCCTTCACAATATTCATTGTTAAAAGTTGTTACATATAAAGCTTGCTTATTAGCAAGATATTTTAGTTACTCAACAATCTTATCATGTTTTACATAGTTTTTCAATATATTTTTTCAATTCACAGTATAATAAAATATATATTTGAAATTTATAAGAAGTGAATTGTAACAAAGATTTATTTATTTTTTAATTTTCTCAAAATAAATATTGATAAACAAGTTTAAATATAGTATAATAATTAAGTAATATGGGGATGTAAAGGTTTCGACATATTACCAGAAAAATAGATAGCAAGTAGTGGATTCTCGTTGGCCACTTAAATAAACGAGAAACTAAAAATAAACGCTAACAATGAAGAATTAGCTTACGCTGCCTAGTTTGCGGCGTCATCCGAACCAAATAGCCTACTGATTTGGTAAGGGTGTTATAACAAAGTAGGAAACAAAGCCATTTTTGTTTTAGGAATGGTGGGTATTTTATAAAACTATATTTTTAATTAGGGTGTTTATCCTCGAATAAAAAATGAATTTAAATGATAAAATAAACTTGTAGAGGTCTATTTGGAAAGTATTATGGACAGGAGTTCGACTCTCCTCATCTCCACCAAAAAAATAAGATGCCATTTGGCATCTTATTCTTCGTTTTCTTGTGTTTCTATCATCCTTAGGCGCGCAACATAAAAAGCAACTGCTGTTTCTTTCAATTCTTCTTGTATTATGCTAGGATTAATTCCTCTGCCAATAACCATTCCAGCCATTGGCTTTAAAATTTCCATTATAAAATAATAAAAAAACTTCTCGACATTTTCAGAGTTTAACCAAAACTCATTTTTTTGAAATTCAAATCCTAACTCATACTCTGGAACATCCAAAAGCCATATGGAACACTGCATCACATCTTTTATACTGCACTCCTGTGAGCATTTCCAACATTTTATGTTACATCCAAGATCTAAGTACTTCATAAAAACACTCCTTTCTGCATTTGTATAATCTATATTGTAGCAAATTTCTGGCAGAAAGTCAAATTATGTAAATTACTAATAGTGTAAAATGGTTTCGGAATATACAAAAAGAAAGTCCTTTGATATAATAATTAAAACCAAAACAAATATCAAAGAAAGGACTTTCTTATGAAACCTATTATATCACAAAAATTAATAAATGTCTTAAAAAATAAAATATTTAAAGTAATTTCTTCAAATTTATTTAATAATATTGAATTTTTACTAAATAATCTTCTATGCAATGATGCCCCTAATAAATATTTTGACCTTATTTATAAAGCACAACAAACTGCCAGAGATATTGTAAAATCAATTATTATATCTACTTTTGAAGAACTTGATAATGAATTTAAAGAATCTGCTTATAGAAAGTCTCGCTACTACATTAATAAATCTAATGTTCCTAGAACTCTTATTACTATTGTTGGAGAAATAACTTTTTATAGAACTTATTATATTTCTAAAAATTCTAATAAGAAGTTCTTTTATATAGATGAAACATTTAATTTGCCAAAAAGTGATCATTATGACCCTATTGTTAAGGCTATCTCTATATCTAAAGCTGTTTCTACTTCTCAAGCCCAATCTGTTCGTGATACTTCTGCTTTTATTAATGATATTTCTTATTTTGAAACTAATTCTATAATAAAAGATATTCCACGCCAATCTGTTTATAATTGGATTAAAAACTGGCATGTTCCTAATATTATTCCAAAATCTGTAGATACTCCTGAAACTCTTTACGTTATGGCTGATGAGAAATATATTGGTGCACAAAATATTAATAAAGATATTATGGTTAAATGTTTCGTTACTTTTGAAGATATAAAAGATATTTGTAAAAATAGACGTCAATTAGTGAATCGCTCTGTGTTTTCTTGTTACTCTTCTAAAGCTTGGCCTAAGTTTATGGATTTTATTGCTATGAAATATGATTTTTCTAAAATAAAAAATATTTGTCTTTTAGCTGATGGTGGTTCTTGGATTAAATCTGGTATTCCTGAATTAAGACTTGATACTTATAATTCTGTTAAATTTTATTTATGTGAATTTCACTTTAAACAAGCCATTCATCATATTACTACTGATTCAGATGAAAGATATTATCTATTACATATTTTCAATACAAAGCCTAAACATTATTTTATTGACGCTGTT
>ERZ840517.245-NODE-245-length-77510-cov-6.430624_pt1 | contig 77510 bp, 74 predicted proteins | sample MGYA00519876_ERZ840517 | MGnify/ENA primary metagenome ERZ840517 (study PRJEB31850, sample SAMEA3708882) | human gut metagenome | biome: human gut; feature: human-associated habitat; material: faeces | place: China | collected 2014 ... | reverse complement strand
TTGCACTGCAATGGGATTGTGTATTTCTGGACGAGGATACACCTTATCTATCGGTGAGGCGGGCATGGCGTACAGAGCATAACAGACCCGTGATTTCTACGGTGCTAAAGACTCCGGCGGCAAAAAGGGATATTCCGATACCGAAGTGTTTGGTGGATTGTCTGAGAGAAACGAAAGAAAATTCCATATCAGATTATGTGATTGCTGACAGCAAAGGGGAGCCGCTGGCTGCTTCGCAGTTTCAAAGAGTGTGGCAGTATGTCGTTGTCCGCTCCACTAAGCCCCGGAACTATTATAAGTATGTGAATGGGCAGAGCATCAAATACACGGTTACCCCAACGCTGGGCATGACCCAGAAAAATCAACCCCAAATCAGATATACGCTGGACTTTGATGTAACCCCGCATCAGCTGCGGCACACTTACATTACCAATCTTCTCTATGCTGGTGTTGATCCAAAGACCGTCCAATACCTTGCCGGACACGAAAACAGCAAAACAACTATGGACATCTATGCAAAAGTGAAGTACAATAAACCAGAGGAGCTGTTTGGGGTAGTAAATGGTGCGTTTCATCAGGCTATTGCTGAATGAAAAAAGGCCGTTTTTTATGGTCCGCACACCGGATAACTGAGAGGCAGAAAGCCGGAAAAGCCCGGAGTATCAAGGGAAAACAGCTCAAAAACTCGCGCAGTACGGCCTCAAAGCCGCCCGTCGCGCGCCTCAGTTCTCCAAGCGCTAATTTGCTGAAAATCCCCGAAACTCAAGGGTCTCGGGGATTTTTTCTTTGTGAGGATATGTCTCTTTTTGCCGCTGAAGGCCGTAAAGGTTTGGGGTTACTTAGAGGTTTTTTGAGGTTACCGAGTTGCTTTCAGGTTACTAATGAGGTTACTAGGAGAGTATTTAGTAAATCGAAGATGCAGCATAAAGAAGGACGCATTCTTTCGAATGCGTCCTTCTTTATGCCAAAATAGAAAAGGGAAAGGCCGTCAGCCTTTCCCTTTTTTTGCTTTAACGGCAATATTTTTCAATATAAGCGTTCTGGCACTTGATGATGATCTTGATGGCTTCCTCGCGGCCGAGGACGTCGCTGACGACGGTCTCCTTGCCCTCCAGGCTCTTGTAGACGCGGAAGAAGTGGCGGATTTCGCTTGCCACATGGTTCGGCAGCTCCGAGATGTCCTGATAGGTGTTGTAGGTCGGATCCTGGAAGGGAATGGCAATGATCTTTTCATCGAGACTGCCGCTGTCCTCCATCGAAATAACGCCGATGGGGTAGCACTCCACGAGGCTCAGCGGGCGGATGCATTCAGAGCAGAGAACCAGAACGTCCAGCGGGTCGCCGTCGTCCGCCCAGGTGCGGGGGATGAAGCCGTAGTTGGCGGGATAGTGAGTCGAGGTGTAGAGAATTCGGTCGAGACGCAGCGCGCCGGTCTCTTTATCCATCTCGTACTTGTTTTTCGAGCCCTTCTCGATCTCGATGACCGCGAAAAAGTCCTCAGGGCGCACGCGCGCCGGTGCGATATCATGCCAAAGATTCATAATAGTTCTCCCTTCGTGAGAAATGGTATTGAGAAAACGCGCAGAAGTACGCTTCTGCGCGCTTTCGCTGACGAAAATTATTTGCTCAGTGCCTCGTCGATGCTCTTCGCGCCGAGCTTGCCGGCGCCCATGGCGAGGATGACGGTGGCAGCGCCCGTGACGGCGTCGCCGCCGGCGTAGACGTTCTGATGAGAGGTGAGACCGGCCTCGTTCACGACGATGCCGCCCTTGCGGTTGACCTCAAGACCCGGGGTGGTGTTCTTGATGAGCGGGTTCGGCGTGGTGCCGAGCGACATGATGACGCAGTCGACCGGCAGATCGTGTTCGCTGCCGACCTTTTCGATCGGGCGGCGGCGGCCGGAGGCGTCAGGCTCGCCCAGCTCCATCTCCACGCAGGTCATGGAGGAGACATAGCCCTTCTCGTCGCCGTTGATCTTGACGGGGTTATTGAGCGTCTTGAAGACGATGCCCTCTTCGATGGCATGCTCGACCTCTTCGTGACGGGCAGGGAGCTCTTCCATGCCGCGGCGGTAGACGACGTACACGTCCGCGCCCAGGCGCTTGGAGCAGCGCGCGGCGTCCATGGCGACGTTGCCGCCGCCGACGACGGCGACCTTTTTACCGGCAAGCGGCATGATGGGCGTGTCGGAGCCGTCCTTATAAGCCTTCATCAGGTTGATACGGGTCAGGAACTCGTTGGCGGAGTAAACGCCGCAGAGGTTCTCGCCGGGGATGTGCATGAACATCGGAAGACCTGCGCCGGAGCCGATGAACACGGCCTCGAAGCCGTACTCGCTCATCAACTCGTCGATGGACACGACGCGGCCGATGACCATGTTCGTCTCGACCTTGACACCGAGGGCCTTCAGGCCGTCGACTTCCTTCTGCACGATGGCCTTGGGAAGTCTGAACTCGGGGATGCCGTAGACCAGCACGCCGCCGGCAAGGTGGAGCGCTTCAAAAACGGTGACATCGTAGCCCTTCTTGGCAAGGTCGCCCGCGCAGGTGAGGCCGCTGGGGCCGGAGCCGATGACCGCGACCTTGTGGCCGTTGGGCGTGGGCTTGGTGAGCGCTTCCTGGACATTGGCATTGTGCCAGTCGGCGACAAAGCGCTCGAGGCGGCCGATGCCGACGGGCTCGCCCTTGATGCCGCGGATGCACTTCGATTCGCACTGCGTCTCCTGCGGGCAGACGCGGCCGCAGACGGCGGGCAGGGAGGAGGTCTCGTGGATGACCTGATAGGCGCCCTCGTAGTCCTTTTCGGTGATCTTCTTGATGAATTCGGGGATCTTGACCTGCACCGGGCAGCCGGAGACGCAGGGATGGTTCTTGCAGTTTAAGCAGCGGGCTGCTTCGTCGAGCGCCTGCTCCTCGGTATAGCCGAGGGCAACCTCCAGAAAGTTCTTGTTGCGGACGTTGGGCTCCTGCGAGGGCATTTCGTTCTTCTTCAGACTCATGTTAGGCATATTACTGAACCTCCTTGCTGAACAGGTTGCAGGTCTCTTCGTATTTGTGGCGCTCCCAGTCGAAGTACATCTTGCCGCGCTTGAGACTCTCGTCCCAGTCGACCTTGTGACCGTCGAAGTCCGGGCCGTCGACGCAGGCGAACTTCGTCTCGCCGCCGACGGTGAGGCGGCAGCCGCCGCACATGCCGGTGCCGTCGACCATGATCGGGCTCATGGAAACGGTGGTGGGGATGCCGTAGGGCTCGGTGGTCTTGGACACGAATTTCATCATGATGGCAGGGCCGATGGCGAAGATCTCGTCATACTGGTTGCCCGCGTCGATGAGCGCCTTGAGCGCATCGGTGACAAGACCCTTCTCGCCGTAAGAGCCGTCGTCCGTCATCAGCTTCAAAACGCTGGACGCAGCGCGGAACTTGTCCTCAAGAATGACGAGGTCCTTATTCTTGAAGCCGACGACCGCGTGGACTTCCGCGCCGCAGTCGTGGAACTTCTTCAAAACGGGGTAAGCGATGGCGCAGCCGACACCGCCGCCCACGACGCAGACCTTCTTCTTGCCTTCGGTCTCGGTCGGGCGGCCCAGCGGGCCGACAAAGTCCTGAATGTACTCGCCCTCGGCTTTATGTCTGAGCTTTTCGGTGGTGGCGCCGATCGTCTGCACGATGATGGTGACGGTGCCCTTCTCACGGTCGAAGTCGTGGATGGTGATGGGGATGCGTTCACCGTTTTCATCGACGCGCAGGATGATGAACTGGCCGGGCTCGGCCTTCTTTGCCACCATCGGCGCCTCGATCTCGTAGAGGGTCACGGTGGGCTTGAGCGCTTCTTTCTTCACGATGCGATACATGAATGATTCTCCTTTTTGTTGAGATTCAGCGCCGTGCCGTCCGGGGAAAACGGCAGGCGGGATTCCTGGACGCAGCGCCGGGAATATGGAATGATGCTATGTTTATATCATGAAAGCTTTCTTGCGTCAATAAATATCAAAATTCTGACGATGCAGGAAAACTTGCATTTACGAAAAATACTTGCAAAAAACTAAAGCAGCGTCACGCTGCGGCCCTCGGTGCTGATGAGGGCCTCCTCGCGCATCTTGCGCATCTCGCGCATCATGGCGCTGCGGTCGGCGCTGATGTAGTCGGCAAGCATGCTGAGGGAAAACGGCAGGGGGAACGTCCGGCTGCCGTGCTCGTCGGCGAGCTGCTCGAAAAAGCACAGCAGCTTTTCGCGGATGGAGCGGCAGGCGAGCACCTCGATCCGGCGGCTCAGATGCAGGGACTTTTTCGAGAGCAGTTGGAAGAGGTTCGTTACGACCTGACTGTGGCAGGCGCAGGCGTTTTCACAGCGCTTTGTGATCTGGTCATAGCGCATGAAGATGACGCGGCAGTCCTCGCGGCACTCGATGAGCGCGCTGCCGTCGCGAAAGCCGGTGAACGCCAGCTCCTCGCCAAAGACGCTGCCCTCGTCCATGTTTTCAAGCACGGTGTGGTTGCCGTCGGCGTGCAGGCGCAGAAGCACTGCGCTGCCCGAGAGCAGCACGCCGATCATATCCTGCTGCTCTCCGCAGGTGAGGATGGTCTGTCCTGCGCTGAAGCGCTGCTCGTAAGCGCTGAAGCAGCGCAGCATATTTTCGCACGATGCTTCGTCCACACCTGTAAACAGTGCGGAATCGCGGCAGTCCATCGCTCTCCCTCCCGTAAGGCCTGCTGCTTTACCGGTGCAGCGCAGCCGTTGACCTATTGCATTATCATATACCAGAGAGGAAAAAAAGTAAATGACAATTTCGCGAAAAAATCGGACAAAAAAGCGTGCGATCCCTGTAAAAAAGCATCCGCCTTATTTGGCGGATGCTTTGTCCTTGGTTTTGCGCGCATAGTCGTAAAACACCTGCGCAATGGGCGATAAAATGCTGTTTTTGTGCTTGACGATATAGAGCTGGCGGCGGAAGCGCGAGTCGGGGAAGGGGAAGGCGAGAAGCTTTCCGAACTGAACATAGTCCTGCGCGGCGCTCTGCGCGATGAGACCGACGCCGAGACCCTCGCTGACCATCTGCTTGACGCTCTCGGTCGAGCGGATCTCGACCGCGGTGCGCAGCTGGGCGATGTCGATGCCGAGCTCATTTAAGAGTTCCTTGCCCGCCTGATACGTGCCGCTGCCCTTTTCGCGGCTGATGAACGTCTCTTCCTTGAGCTGCTTGATGGGGAAGGGCTTGCCCGCAAAGGCCTGATACTTTTCGGTGTTCGGCGTGATGAGCACCATCGGGTCGTTGGCAAAATCCTGATAGACGCATTTGTGGCTCGCCACCATCGTGCCGCAGAAGCCGATCTCTACGCTGCGCGTGGCGACGAGCTCCACGACCTTGGGACTGTCCTCCATCTGGATATTGAAGGTGATGTCCGGATAGCGGGCGCGGAAGTCCTGCAAAAGGTGCGGCAGATAATACTGGCTGGGCACCGTGGAGGCCGCGATGGAGATCGTACCCTTCATCTCCTGCGAGAAGTTGCGCAGCGCGATGGCTGCGTTCTCGCGCACCTGCAGGATCTCCTTGGCGTATTTGTAGAGGAGCTTGCCCGCGTCGGAGGGGTAGGTCTCCTTCGTGGTGCGGACGATGAGCTTGATATTCAGTTTTCTCTCCAGTGCGGAGACGTGCGAGCTGATGGTCGGCTGCGTCAGGTGCAGCAGCTCCGCGGCGCGGGAAAAGCTGCAGTTTTCCACCACGTAGACGAACGCTTCGAGCTCTTTGATATCCATATCAATGTCCATGAAGTTCCCCCGTCAGACAGGCAAAAGCAAAATGTTTTGCGTTGATAGTGCGTTGAATGCTTATTTTTTAACAGTATACACAGTTTAGCGCCGTTTGTCCAGAGAGGGAAACGGCATTTTGCAGGATTTTATGCATTTTTTGCCCGTGCGATGCACCGCGCGGGCAAAAAATGACGACTTACTGCTTGTCCTGCGCCAGCGCCTCGCCCAGCGCGATGGCGAGCTGATCAGGGCAGGAGGTATTCTTGAAGCCGCAGCGGATGCCGCGCATGCGCGCGATGGCATCCTCGGCCTTCATGCCTTCGACCAGGCGCGAAATGCCCTGAAGGTTGCCGTTGCAGCCGCCGATGACCTCCACGCTCTTGATGGTGTGGTCATCGTTCAGCTCAATGTGCATTTCCTTGGAGCAAACGCCCTTGGTGCGGTAGTTATAAGTCATTTCTATCTCTCCTTTTCTGATAGTCCGCGCCAATCATAGCACATTCGCCCTGCGTTCGCAAGGGATGCACCGAAAAAGGAAAGAAAAAGAAGATGCGGCAATTCGGGGTGGTATTCCGCGAACAAGTGTGCTATAATTATCCTGTTAGAATATTGCCATTACAGAACAAAACGCAAAAGGAGTTGTTTTTTATGTCAGTTTTGACCGCCGTTGTTCTCGGCCTTGTGCAGGGGATCGCGGAATTTTTACCGATCTCGTCCTCCGGCCATCTCGCCATCGCGGAGCATTTACTAAGCATCCAGGGCGCGAGCAACGTGCCCGACTTTTTCGACGTGCTGCTCCACCTCGGCACGCTCGTGGCGGTGTTTGCCGCTTACTGGGATGATATCCGCGATATGATCGTGGAGTTTTTCACCGGCATCGGCGACCTTGCCCATCATCGCACGCCGAACCCCGTGCCGCCTGCGCGCCGTCTCATTCTGCTCATCATTGTGGGCACGCTGCCGCTTTTCGTCATGGTGCCGTTTCGCCGTTTTTTCACGGAGCTGAGTGATAATATGTACTTTATCGGCGGCGCACTGATCGTCACGGGCATCCTGCTCTTCGCGAGCGACCGTGTGCGCCATGGCCGCAAGACGGAAAAGACCGCCACGCTGCTCGACGCGCTGCTCGTCGGTATCGGTCAGGCCATCGCGCTGTGCCCGGGCATCTCCCGCTCCGGCATGACGATCACGGCGGGCTGCTTCACGGGCTTTGAGCGCAAGTTCGCTGTGCGCTTTGCATTCCTGCTCTCCATCCCCGCGGTGTTGGGGGCGAACATCCTGACACTCAAAGACGCGATCGACACGGGCATCGACTTCTCCAGCGTGCCCGTGTACCTCGTCGGTGTCGTCGTCGCGGCGGTGTCGGGCTATGCGAGTATCCGCCTGCTGCGCTATGTTGCCGACAAGGGCCGTTTCGGCGCGTTTGCCTATTACTGCTGGGCCGCCGGCGTGCTGACGCTGGTGCTCACGATCCTGCACTAATTTTTGATTCTGAGGTGAATCATGGCACAACAGAAGAAAAAAACCACCACAACGAAAAAGAAAACGACGGGTTCGTCCCGCTCCTCGTCTTCCGGCAAGCGCACGGCGAAGAAGAATCAAAAGCGCCCCATCCGCCGCGAGGTCGCGGGCGCAATCCTGCTGGTGCTGGCGCTGTGCCTGGGCTTTAGCTATTTCCAGTCGGGCGCGTGGCTGCTCGATCAGCCGGCGAAGCTGTGCCGGTCGCTCTTTGGCTGGGGCTATTACCTCGTCGCGCCCGCACTGCTGCTGGGGAGCTACATTCTGCTCTTTCACCGTGGGCGGAACGTCGCGTCCTGCCTTGTCGGCACGGCGCTGCTGCCGGTCGTGTTCGGCGCGATCATGCACATCGCCCTCTGCAAAGAGAAGTATGTCAACATGGATGGCATCTTGAAGCTTCTGTGGACGAGTGGCAACGCGCTCGAGTCCGGCGGCGCGGTGTCTGCATCGCTTGCGATCATGCTGGTGCTGCTGGTGAAAAAGGTGCTGGCGATGGTCCTGCTCGTTGTGCTGTTCGTCGCGTTTTTGATGATGGCGTTCCGTTTGACGCCTGCCGCCGTGATCGAGGCCGTGCGCTCGCACGAGCGCGTGCCCTATGAGCCAGTGGAGGAAGAGGACCTTCCGCCGCAGCGCACCCATGTGCCGCGCCGCAGTGCGCCGGTCCACACGCCGGACGCCGCCATCGACATTCCGCTCGACGGCGAGGAGCGCGTCATCAGGAAAAATCCCACGGGAGGCTTCTTCCGCAAGAAGTCCGATAATATCAAGAGCCCCGACGAGCTGTTAGCGGGCGGAAGTGCCGCGGAGACAAAGATCGCTGCACCCGTTTCGCCTGCCGCCGCGCCGTCCGCACCCGTTAAGCCTGTGACGGTGGAGGCCGACGACTTCGACCTGCCGCCGTTTGATACAGCGCCGAGCGCGCCCGCGCCGGTCGTCCCGGCACCCGCACCTGTGATGCACACGCCGTTTGCCGCGCCCACGCCGAGCGTGCAGAGCGCACCCGTCGCCGCAGCCGCAGCAGCAACGACGGTTCCCGCCGTGCTGACCGACAAGCAGGAGGACAAGCTCCGCCGCGCCGAGGTCGATGCCGCGCGCGAGGAGGTCACGCGCGAGATCGAGGGCAGCGATGCGCAGCCCCAGCCGCCTGCATATCAGTATCCGCCCATCACGCTCTTAAAAGAGGGCAGCGTGACGAACGCCGCTGAGGCGGGCGCGGAGCTGCGCAACAACTCCCGCCGCTTGGCGCAGACGCTCACGAGCTTCGGCGTGGACGCCCAGCCGGGCGATGTGGTGCGCGGCCCGTCGGTCACGCGCTATGAGTTCACGCTCAGTCAGGGCGTGAAGCTCTCGAAGATCACAAATTTGCAGGACGATATCGCCCTTGCGCTGGGCGCGAGCGGCGTGCGCATCGCGCCCATCCCCGACAAGATCTCCGTCGTGGGTGTCGAGGTGCCGAACAAGCTTGTTTCGCCCGTCAGCATCCGCACGGTGCTCGAATCCACGGAGTTCACCACCCATCCTTCCACCACGGCCTTCGCCGTCGGCAAGGACATCAGCGGCAAGAACATCGTCGGGAATATCTCGAAGCTTCCGCACGTGCTCATCGCCGGTACGACGGGCTCCGGTAAGTCCGTGTGCACGAACTCGCTGATCGTCTCGATGCTCTATAAGTCGACGCCCGAAGAGGTGCGCTTTATCATGGTCGACCCGAAGATGGTCGAGCTTGCGCCCTACAACGGCATCCCGCACCTGCTCATCCCCGTCGTCACCGACCCGAAAAAGGCTGCGGGCGCGCTGCAATGGGCCGTGTACGAGATGATGAAGCGCTACAAGATGTTCTCCGAGCACAACGTCAAGGACCTTGCCTCCTACAATAAGGTGGCGGAGACGGACGAAACGCTCAAAAAGCTGCCGAGCGTCGTTGTCGTCATCGACGAGCTGGCCGACTTGATGCTCGTCGCGGCGAAGGAGGTCGAAGAGTCGATCTGCCGTGTGGCGCAGATGGGCCGCGCCGCGGGCATGCACCTGGTTATCGCGACGCAGCGTCCGTCCGCGGACGTCATCACGGGCCTGATGAAGGCCAACATCCCGAGCCGCATCGCGTTCGCGGTCGCTTCCGCGATGGAATCGCGCATCATCCTCGACACCGCGGGCGCGGAAAAGCTCGTGGGCCGCGGTGATATGCTCTATGCCCCGCTGGGCGAAGGCAAGCCCAAGCGCGTGCAGGGCTGCTTCATCTCGAGCGAGGAGATCGAGCGCGTGGTCAACTTCGTCAAGGAAAACGGAGAGACGGACTACGACGAATCCGTCATCGACAAGATCAACGCCGCCGTCGCCGAAAAGGAGAAAGGCAGCGCCAAGGGAGGCGGCAATGCCGCACCCGAGCAGAACGCCGCCGACGAGGCGGACGAGCTGCTCCCCGCCGCGATCGACGTGGTCATGGAGACCGGTCAGGCGTCCGTCTCGATGCTCCAGCGCCGCTTGAAGCTCGGCTATTCGCGCGCGGCGCGCATCGTCGACGAGATGGAGACGCGCGGCATCGTGGGCCCGTTCGAGGGCTCAAAGCCCCGCCAGCTGCTTATCACGAAAGAGCAGTGGCAGGAGCTCAAGATGAAGGGCGCCTACGGCGCGACGCCACCGGAAGCGGAAGAGCTTCCGCCGCCGGACGAGGAAAACTGAACAAAGCGAAAGCACCGCAGATGAAATTCATCTGCGGTGCTTTTTTGCGCGTGTTTGGTTCCCCGCGCACAGGAGTCGCATAGACTGTCGGGGAAGAAGAAATGGGGGAGGAGATCGACATGGCCTATTCCGACAGGGAGCTGCTCGCACGCCTCATCGAGTGCGAGGCGGGCGGCGAGGGCGAGAATGGGATGAAAGCCGTGGCGAGCGTCGTGATGAACCGCGTGCGCTCGACGGGCGGCGAATACGCGCGCGTGGGGCAGGGCAGCATCCGCAATATCATCTTTCAGCCGGGGCAGTTCGTCTGCGCGAGCGAGACCGAGCGCGGCAGCTACAACCCGCAGAACATCTACAACATGCGCCCGACCGATATCCATTACGAGATCGCGGACTGGGCCATCGCGGGCAACCGATTGAACGGCCTTGGAACGGCGCTGTGGTTCTTTAACCCGTTTTCGCCGTCCTGCCGCGCGAATTTTCCTTCAAATGTGGGGACGTTCGTCATGCGTATCGGCGACCACTGTTTTTATAACCCCACCGCCGCGTATTACGACACCTGAGAAAAGCAAATCAGCAGCAACGGGAAAGGGAGAGGACGTTTTTATGATCCAGATGGGAAAAAGCATGCCGTGCCTTTATGAGCAGATGGCTGCCGTGCCCGCCATGGCGAGCGCGCAGCAGAGCGGCAACAGCAATAATAGCAGCAATAATAGCAGCAATAATAGCAGTAATAATAGCAGTAATAACAACAGTAACAACAACGCGAGCCAGAGCTATGAGGAAATGCTTGGAGGATCGTCGGGGGCGGGGGGCATGTCGCTCGTGCTGCAGGGCGGCGCGAGCGGGCAGTTCCAGCCCACGCCCGACAAGATCGAAGAGTCGCAGACCGTCGACAAGATGGCCTACAATTCGTGGAAGGGGATGCTCGCGCGCAACATCGGCCGCGCAGTCATCGTGAGCTTTCTTGTCGGTTCGCAGAACACGGTCGTGGCGGTCGGCACGCTACAGGAGGTCGGAAACGACTATATCACGCTGTTCCACCCCGGCCGCAGCGCCTACATCACCGCCGACATCTACTCCATCCGCTTCGTGGAGTTCCCGCAGGGGAACAACGTGATCACACTCAACTAAAAAGGGACGCTTTCGCGTCCCTTCATTTTTGCTTTTGCGTTCGCAGACGCAAAGAATTTTGATCGTCGATCGCCGCGACCAGCGCGTGGCGATCGACACCTCTCGCTCCGCGCGTGTCGCAGCCGCCAGCGGCGGCAAGGCACAAAGCGGAGTGTGGCCTTCCTCAAAAAAGCGGCTTTACCGCTTTTTTGAAGTACTTAGAATCTTCTTCTCCGCCCGTGGTAGCCGCCGTGTGCCGCGCCGCGGCGGCGGTGGCCGTAGCGACGGCGGCGGGAGAACATCGTCACATAGACGACGAGCGCGACGATCAGCAGTACGACCACGATCAACAGAATGCGGACGAGCGGCTTTGCGAAAAAGTCAGACACCCTGCGCTGCGCCGTCAGGAACCACGAGGCCGATACATCGTTCAGCGCCAAGAGGTCCGTCTCGGCGTAGACCTTACCATTGTAGGAGAGCGTCAGCTTGCCGAGCACGTCGCCCGCGGAAACGGGCGCGTCGACCGTGTCGTTCGTGAGCGTCACGGTGCGCTCAAGCATGTCGGGCTCGACATTGTCGGGCAGCAGGCAGGCGATATCCTCCGCCGCGTGGGTCGAAACGTAGCTCGCCTCGCTCGAAAGCGCGACGGGCACCTCCTGCACAAGGTCAGAGGAGGAGAGAATGTCGCGGAGGACAAAGTTGTCAAAGCCCCAGTCGAACATGCGCGACGTTTCGGAGAAGCTGCGCGTCTGGATGGTCACACCGTCCTCGAGCGTCACGCGCTCTGCGCCCAGCACCACGCTGATCATGTGGCGGCTGCCGCGCAGGGCGGACGAAATGAGGCAGTAGCCCGCCTCGGGTGTCGAGCCGGTCTTGATGCCCTGCGCGTCGCGGTACACATAACCGCGGGCGCGCCAGTTGGAAATGAGAAAGTTCGTCGAATGCAGCTCACGCGGCTTGTCGGTCATGTTCGTGGCGGGCACGGTGTAGCTCTTGGAGTTGCAGATCTCCATGAATTTATCGTGCTTCAGCGCCTCGCGCGTGATGAGGTAGAGGTCCCACGCGGTCGTGTAGTGCTGGGAGTTGTGAAGACCCGTGGCGTTGGCGAAGTGCGTGTGCTCGCAGCCAAGCTCCGCCGCGCGCTCGTTCATGCGCGCGACAAAGGCGTCGACCGAGCCGTAGAGCGTTTCGCCCAAAATGTTGCACGCCTCGTTCGCCGAGACGATGAGCATGCAGTTGAGCAGCTGCTCGACCGTCATCGTTTCGCCGGGGACGATGTTCGCCGTGCTGCCGTCGCTCGACAGCCCCTCGAACGCCGATTCCGTCGCGGTGACGGAGTCAGTCAGCGCGATCTTGCCCTCATCGATGGCTTCAAACACCAGCAGCGCGACCATCACCTTTGTGAGCGACGCGGGGAAGTTCTCCTGATGGGCGTTTTTCTCATAGAGAATTTCGCCCGTGTCGGCCTCAATGAGAAGGCCGGCCTTCGCGTCGAGTGTGAAGTCCTCATAGGCGTCAGCGCTCGTGAGCGAAAAGAGCGGGAGCAGGAGCGCAAAAGATAAAAAAAGTGAAAACAAGCGGCGTTTTTTCATGGAAATATACCTCGTTGTATGATACAATCAAATAGAATACAGTGAAGAGGAGCGCGCCGTTCGGCACGCTTCGACATCAGTATAGCAAAAAAGGCAGGCGAGCGCAACCGTGGAAAAGCAAGAAAAGAAAACCAAAGTCAGCGGCGTCTACCTTGTGCTCGCCGCGCTGACGGTGCTGTTCGCCGTTTCGCTCGTTTTTCTGCACAATACGGCCTACGAGGGTGCCTCGCACGGGAATTACACCGTGACGACGCAGGACAAGACCGACGAGATCACCGCGCCCACGCGCGTTGTGACGCTCGTGAACGTCAATACCGCGACGGTGGAGGAGCTTGAAACGCTGACGGGCATCGGCCCGTCGCTCGCGCAGGCGATCATCGACTACCGCGCAGAGCACGGCGATTTTACGGCGGCGGAGGACCTTTTGAACGTTAAGGGCATCGGAGAGGCGAAGCTCGAGGGATTCCGCGCGGAGATCACATTCACGGAGGAGGATGGCAATGAAAATTCTGGTGGTTGACGACGAGCAGCTTCTCGTCAAGGGCATGAAATTCAATCTGGAAAACGAGGGCTACACGGTCGAGACCGCCTACGACGGCGCGACCGCCATCGACATGGCGAAAAGCGGCGGGTTTGACCTCATCATCCTCGATCTGATGATGCCGCAGGTGGACGGGCTGACGGCCTGCATGCGCATCCGCGAATTTTCCAATGTGCCCATCATCATGCTGACCGCCCGCAGCGAGGACGCCGACAAGATCATCGGCCTTGAGTCCGGCGCGGACGACTATATCACAAAGCCGTTCAACATCTTAGAGCTCAAAGCGCGCATCCGCGCGCTGCTGCGCCGCGCGAACGCCGCACCGCAGCAAAAGCAGCCTGAAACGCTCCTGTTGACCGCGGGCGGCATCACGCTCGACCCCGAGCAGCGCGTCGCCGTCAAAAACGGCGAGATCGTCGAGCTCACGGCCAAGGAATACGACCTCATCGAGCTTCTTGTCAAGAATCCGCGCCGCGTTTACTCGCGCGAAAATCTGATGGACCTCGTCTGGGGCTACACCTACGCAGGCGACTACCGCACAGTGGATGTGCACATCCGGCGGCTTCGCGAAAAGCTCGAGGAAAACCCCGCCGCGCCGCAGCACATCCTGACCAAATGGGGCGTGGGGTACTACTTGAAGGACTGATTTCCCACTAAAAGAAAGAGAAGGGGGGGCAGCGCCGTGCAGATGCATGCGAGCCTGCAGCGAAAATTCAGCTTCAGCTATATCGCCATCATTCTGGCGGTGCTGATCCTGCTGAACACGTATCCGCTCATCACGTCGGAAAACCTGACGTTCCGCTCTAAGCAGAGCTCGCTGCAGGGCAGCGTCTCGGTGATGGTGACGGCGCTCTCCGGCCTTGAGGAGCTGAGCGAGGAAAACGTCGCGGGTGCGATGACGCTCGTGGAGGAGACGGGGATCTCCCGCGTGCTTGTGACGGACGCCTCGGGCCGCGTGCTATATGACACGCGCGAAACCGACGGCGCGATCGGCCGCTACGCCTTTTATACAGAGCTTGTGCAGGCGCTTCGCGGAGAAGACGTCTTTTACACCGAATTTTCGGACAAGGCGTTCAAAAGCCGCGCGGCCTCGCCGGTCATCTACCACAGCCAGACCATCGGCGCGGTCTACGCCTATGAATACGACACCGAGCAAGCGGAGCTGCTGCTGTCCCTGCAGCGCAATCTCCTGACGATTTCGGCGGTCGTGCTGGTGTTCGCCGGCGGGATCAGCGTACTCTTATCCCGTGTGCTGACGCGGCGCTTCGGCGTACTGACCGACGCCATCCGCAAGATGCGCGAGGGCTCGTACAGCCACCGTGCCGAGGTCGGCGGGCACGACGAGATCAGCGAGCTCGCCGCCGAGTTCAACGACATGGCTGACCGGTTGCAAACGACGGAGGACGCTCGCCGCCGCTTCGTGTCGGACGCGAGCCACGAGCTCAAAACGCCGCTGGCGGGCATCAGGCTTCTGTCCGACTCCATTTTGCAGACGGAGAACATGGACGCGCAGACCGTGCGCGAATTTGTCGGTGATATCGAGCAGGAGTCCGAGCGCCTGGCGCGCATCACGGAAAATCTGCTGCGCCTGACGCGCCTGGACAGCGGCATGCTGCCCGAGGCGCAGCGCGTCGACCTCTCATCCGTGATGGCGCGCGTGGTGCGCATGCTGCGCCTTGTGGCCGAGGAAAAGCAGGTCGACCTCTCATATGAAATTCGCCGCGAGGGACAGACCCTTGCGAGCGAGGATGAAATTCACGAAATCATCTACAACCTGACGGAAAACGCCATCAAGTATAACCGCCCCGGCGGCTTTGTGAAGCTGCTGCTCGCGGGGGATGAAAAGGACTGCCTTCTCACTGTCAGCGACAATGGCATCGGCATTCCGGAGGGGGACATGCCCCGCATTTTCGACCGCTTCTACCGCGTGGACAAGATGCGCTCGCGCGCCGCGGGCGGTACAGGCCTTGGCCTTTCCATCGCCGCCGACACGGCGCGCCGCCGCGGCGGCAGCATCGAGGTCCGCGCCCGCGAGGGCGGCGGCACGGTGTTTACCGTGCGCCTGCCGCGCTGCGAAGAGGGAGGGGATGAGACATGAGAAGACGTCTTTCCCTGACTGCGGCATTAGTCCTCCTGCTTTCGCTTCTCTGCGCCTGCGCGGCCCAGCACGCGCAGGAAATGGACGAAAACGGCTACGAGCTCTATTTTCTCAGCGATCCCAACTCCGCGGGCGGCGGCGACGCCATCCGCACGCAGGAAAAGCGCCTGACGCTCGACGGCGCGATGGAGACCGAAGACTGTGTCCGCGCGCTGATGGAGGCGCTGCTCGCAGGGCCCGACGAGCCGTCGCTCTCGTCGCCCATCCCGGAGGGAACGGTGCTCAAGTCGCTCAAGGTGTCGGGCCGCCGCGCGCAGATCGACTTGAGCGCACAGTATGCGCGCCTGACGGGCATCGACCTGTCGCTCGCTGACTACTGCATCACGCTGACGCTGACGCAGCTGCCGAATGTGAACGCTGTGAGCATCACGGCGGACGGGCGCGAGCTGCCGTACCGCGAGACGCAAGTGCTGCTCTCGGCGGATACGCTGCTTTCCTCGCGTGAGAGTGGCCTGCGGCCGATCACCGTGTCGCTTTATTTCCTCGACAGCAAGACAGGCGAGCTGCGCGCCGAGCAGCAGACGCTCGCGCTCTACGAGGGCCAGACGCGCGTGAACGCGCTGCTCGAAGCGCTCGCGCAGGGGCCGGAGGACGATTCGCTCGTCTCGCTCCTGCCGGAGGACTTTGCGGTCATCTCCTCTCGCATCGAAAACGGCGTGTGCTATCTGAATCTCCCTGCGAGCGGCTCACTGCCGGAGAACGAGGCGGAGCGCGATTTGATGCTGAGCGCGCTCGAGCAGTCCATTTTGTCGCTCGGCGGCGTGGACGAGGTGCAGTTTTTGATCGAAGGCTCGGCCGAGCCCGACGGCTACCGGTAAAAAAGGCCCTCCGCAGAAATGCGGAGGGCCTTATCATATCTTGCGCTATTTTACGCTCACTCGCGCGCGAGCATCGCCGCGCCGATCACGCCCGCGCGGTAGCCGAGCGTGCAGAGCTCGATGCGCGTGTGCGAGACGGCATAGCGCGAGCCGAACGAACGCTCGCGCACCCTTTCGCGCAGCGGCAGGAGCAGCGCGTCGCCCTGATTTGCTACGCCGCCCGAGAGAGCCAGCACTTCGGGGAAGAAAATGTTGACAAGATTTGTGAGCCCGCAGGCCAGATGCTCGATGTAGTCCTCCACGACCTGCGCGCCCGCCTCGTCGCCGCGCTCCTTGGCGAGAAACGCTGTGCGGCCGTCGACACCGCCCTGCTCCGCGGCAATCGCGTGCAGCAGGCTCTCGGGGTGCGCGGCCATGGTGCGCTTCGTGTCGCGGATCAGCGCCGTGGCGGAGGAGTAGGCCTCGAAGCATCCGCGGCTGCCGCAGGTGCACTCTTCGCCGTTTTCCGCGATGACCATGTGGCCGATCTCGCTCGCCGCGCCCGTGTAGCCTGTCAGGAGCTTGCCGCCGAGCACCACGCCGCCGCCGACGCCCGTGCCGAGCGTGACGACGATGGTGCTCTCCGCGCCGCGGCCGCAGCCGAACAGCGCCTCGCCCAGCGCCGCGGCGTTTGCGTCGTTGCCGAGGTGGATGGGAAGCGCAGTATGCGCGCGCAGCGCGCTTCGCAGGTCGAAGTTCACAAAATTCAGGTTCGCCGCAAAGCGCACGATGCCGCTCGCGTCGTCCACCGTGCCGGGGCAGCCGACGCCCACGCCGCCGACGGTGTCCTCGCCGATAGAGAGCTGCGCGATGACCTGACCGATGCGTCCCGCGACCGCCTCGGGGCCGAGATCGACGCGCGTCGGGATAGAATGCTCCTTTAAGATCTCGCCCTCTGCGCTCACGAGTGCGCCCTTGATGTTTGTGCCGCCGAGGTCGATGCCGATATAGTTCATAAAAACGCCCCTCCCGGGTGAAATGTGTCCTCATTGTATGCCGCATCGGCGGAAAATGCAAGAGCTCGCACGGGAAAGAAAAAAGTTTCTTAAAAAAATCATAAGGGTGAAACTTTTTGAGAAATTTCTCGTCTAAGAGAATGTACGGAACGAAAAAAGCTCCGCATAATCAAGATGGAAAGAAGACGATGAAAGGAGAAACAAAATGAACCGCTGGGGACTAATGAGTGCCCTCGCACTTGCCGCCGCGCTGCTGCTCGCAGGCTGTGGAGGCGACTGCGGGCTGAAAGATGACGACAGCGCCGATGAGCCGCAGATCACGCTCGAGCAGATCCGTGCCGCGAATGATCCGCGATCCCTGCTCGAAAAGCACGGCGCTGTGACCGTGACCGTGCAGGAGAGCGACCAGAATGACGCCGTGACGTATACGGCGAAGTTTCAGTACACCCGTGGTGTGGAGGATGTGCTGGCCTGGTATCATTGCCGGTACACCGAAAACAGCACCAGCGGCAAGAGCGAACTGTGGAGCGAGGCGAACGGAACGATGGATGCTGCGCGTATGGAAAGCGACAGCACCGAGGACCTGAGCCTGAGCATTTACCTTGAGGGAATGTATGAGCAGTACGTTCTCGACATGATCCCCCGATGCCCTGCTTTGGAAGAGGATGTGGAGCAGACGGTCGACAGCTGCAGCGAGCAGGGCGGCGAGCTGCTGCTCTCTGTTACCGCGCGTTATCTGGCTTCCGATGGAGATTATTACACGGTGCACTACCGCGTTGACCCTGCGACGAATGAGGTGCTGGAGGCGTCAGTGACCGACTACATTAAAAAGGAAAGCGGCGAGGTATCCAAGCTGCATACGACGCTCTACCGCTGGAGCTACGACGAGCCCTATCAGGCAGAGCGCAATGTGATGAACGAGGTTCTGTTTTCGACGGACAGCAAGGAGGACGTCTGCGACCTGACGACTTTCTATCCCGTTGAGGAGGAGAACGGCTGGGCGATGACCCTGTATCGCGTGGCACACGGCACGCGCATCCTCTTCCTCGACAGTGCGGATCTCGCACTTTATGCGGACAGGGAGCTGACCAAGCCCATCGACTTCTACGACGGCATCGACACGAGCGGCGAGAGTGCAACGGTCTATATCGTGCCGCTGGAAGAAAACCGTTAAAAGAATTTGAAACGCGGGCGTGAGTCCGCACCCAAATAAGGAGGAAACCAAGGTGAAAAACTGGAAGAAAGCAGGCATTGCCGCGCTTTGCGTCGCGGCACTTCTTGCCGGCTGCGGCACGCAGGGCGGCAAGGACGACAAAGAGGACGATACCATCGGCGCTGACACGCCGATGGACGTGACGCTCGAAACGCTGCGCGAGGTCAACGCTCCGCGTGTGCTGCTTGCAAAGTACGACGCCGTGACCGTGAACATTCAGGGCACCGACCGGGACGGCGAGGTGGCCTACACCGCAAGATTGCAGTACACGGACGGGGGCGACAGCACGATCCTCATGTCCTCGCACTACAGCTATACCGCCAACAGCGGCCCGGGCGAGGATGAGCTGTGGAGCCAGGGGCGTGGCGGCCTGTATGCCACGCGCATGACGAGCGACGATAACGCAAGCCTGAACATCTATCCCATTCCGGGCGAGGGGACGGAGTATCTCCGTGAAATGCTGCCGCAGTGCACTGACCCCGCCGCCAAGAATGCCGAGGAAACGCTTGACGAGCGCAGCGAGCAGGACGGCGCGGTGCTGCTCTCGACCACCACGCGCTTTAAAGACGCCGGCGGCTACTACTATACCACCCTCTACTACGCCGATCCCGAGACGGGCGAGCTGCTTGCCATGTCCGTGACCGACTACATCGAGGACGGCGAGGGCGGCGCGACGGAGATGGGCACGACACTCTACAACTGGAGCTACGATGAACCCTACAAAACAGAACCCTACAAGTCAGGCCGCTACCTTCTGAACGATGTCGTGTACGCGACGGACGACACGAGACCCGCCTGCCTGCTGACGGTCTGCCTCCCTGCGGAAGAAGGGGGCGAAGACTGGTGGGTGAATGAATACCATGTGGCGAGGGGGACGTATGTCAACATCTGTTGCCGCAGCGGTTGCACGCTCTACGCGGACGCGGCGCTGACGCAGTCCATCGACGACACCGTGTCCATCGACACAAGCGGCGAAGAAATGACGGTCTACGTCGTGCCCGATGCGCCGATGAACTAAAACGGCATGAACTTAAAAAAGCGGCGGATCAAAAAATCCGCCGCTTTTTTTCAAAAAGGATGAAACATTTTTCGATAAATTCCGTCTAAATAATACAGGAAAGAGGCTCGGCGCGAGAATTAAGGAACTCTTAAATAATTTGTAACCAAATCGCGCCTGATTGTAACGACTTCCTCATAAGATGAGATTATAATGAACCCAAGATTAAAATTGAGGAGAAACTGCGATGGCAAATGACCAGAAGCCCGTCATTTCGGTGCGAAAGCTCCGAAAGGTGTACATGATGGGGCAGGAGCACGTGGTCGCACTGCACAATATTGACCTCGACATCCCGCGGGGCGAGGTGTGCTGCATCTTCGGCACGTCCGGCAGCGGCAAATCGACGCTGCTCAACCAGCTGGCGGGACTCGAAAAGCCCACGCGCGGCGTGGTGCGCATCGGCGGCGTGCCGATCTCACAGCTCAACGAAAATCAACTCGCGGCCTTTCGGCAGAAGCACATCGGCTTCGTCTTCCAGTCCTACAACCTGCTGCCGGAGCTGACGGCGGCGGAAAACGTGGCCATGCCGCTGATGTTCAAGGGCATCGACCCGGATGTGCGGCTGCTGGAGGCGAAGAAAATGCTCTGCCGCGTGGGACTGAAGGACCGCATGGACCACTTTCCGAACCAGATGTCCGGCGGACAGCAGCAGCGCGTGGGCATCGCACGCGCGTTCGTCACGCGCCCCGAGGTCGTGTTCGCCGACGAGCCGACCGGCAACCTCGACTCGAAGACAACGAAAGAGGTCATGCACATGATCCGCGGCTTTGCCAAGCGCTTCCACCAGACGATCGTGCTCGTCTCCCACGATCCGGAGATGACCGAGTATGCCGACCGCATCGTCACACTCATCGACGGCAGGATCGTCAGCAACGTAGAAAATCAGGTCAAGGCGGAGATCGACGCCGCACCCTACATCGAATAACGGAGGAAATCGAACATGAAACGCATCTCAAGATCCCTGCTCTCGCTCTGCCTTGCCCTTGTGCTGTGCGCAGCGCTGCTGCCCGTGAATGTCGCCAAAGCGACGGGCGGAGGCACGACGGCACGGGCAGGAACCAGCTTTCTGATCACCGGCTACCGGGCCAGCAGAAGCAGCATTTACACCGGCGATACGGTGGATATCACGGTCTACTTATCCCGCACGGACGGCAGCAACGATTCGATCCGCGTCGTGCGCGGCCTTGACAGCTTTCAGGACGGCACGGCGAGCGCTGTTGCAAGCGGACAGAACGGCGAATATACCGTTACGTTCACCGGCCTGACCTACACCGGCGACAGCGGCAAGCAGCTTGCCTTTACAATTTATTATGAAGGCAACGGCGGCGGCTATCAGGACGGCAACACCGTCCCGGTGCGCGAGTGCGTGCCCTACACCGAGCCGAAGCCGGAGCCCGAGCCGACGCCGGAAACGATTCCCGAGCCGCGCGCCGTCTTCAACTCCGACGGCACGAGCACGTCTATTGCCGCGGGCGAGACAAAGACCATCACCGTTTACATCCAGAACGCCGGCACGACCGCCATGCGCGACCCTATCCTGACGCTCAAATCCTCCGGATCGCTTCTCATCATGGGCAGCCAGGACTACATGCTCGACGATATCCGCGCGGGCCGCGACACGGCCGTCACTGTGACGGTCAAGGCGCCCGACAAGATCGAGTCCCAGATGCAGACGATCGACGCGAGCCTGTCGTTCTACTATGACAACGGCACGCAGCTCACCGGCGGCAGCGCCAGCGGCAGCGTGAACGTTCTCTCCACCGTTACCAAGGATACGAAGGACGAGGAGACCATTGCGAGCCCCACGCCCATCGTCATTCTCTCGAAGTACAACTACGGCGGTTCGTCCGTTGCGGCGGGCTCAAGCACGAACCTGAGCTTCTCGTTCACGAACACCAGCAAGACCATCAAGATCGAAAACGTCATGGTCACCGTCACCGGCGGTCAGGACCTGATGCTCAACGGCTCGACGAACACGTTCTACTTTGAATCTGTCGCCGCGAGCGGCAGCAAGACCGTCACCGTGCCGATGAAGGCCGCGCAGCTCATCAGCGCCAGCGCGCAGGACGTCAAGATCGACGTGACCTATGAATATGTTGACCAGAACGCAAGAAAGTCGGGAAACGCCACGCTGTCGCTGAGCGTGCCCCTCTACCAGCCCGACCGCTTTGAGCTCAGCGAGCCCAAGACCTCCTACACCGGCTACGTCGGCGAGGAGACGAGCCTGACCATCGACTATGTCAACAAGGGCAAGAGCGCCATCAGCAACGTTGAGGCGACCATCTCCGGCGATATCGACACGCCGACGGCCTATCAGCGCGTCGGCACGATCGACGGCGGCAAGAACGGCACCATCGCCTTTGCCGTGACCCCGCAGCTGGAGGGTGAGAATCAGGTCAAGATCGTCATTACCTACGAAGATTCCAACGGCAACACCAAAGAGCGCGTGTTCGAGGCAACGGTCGAGGCCATGGCCTATGAGCCGTCTGACCCCGGCATGGACGATCCCGGCATGATCGACCCCGAGCCGCAGAGCACCTTCCCATGGAAGTACGTCATCATCGCGGCAGTTGCCGCGCTCATCGTCCTTCTCATTGTGCTGCGCATCCGCAAGAAAAAGGCCAAGCAGAAGGCCGAGCAGGCCCTCTGGGACAAGTGGGACGAAGAGGAGATCGCCGAAGAGAAGAAGGAGGCAGCGGACGCCGCGGCGAAGGAGACTGCGGCCACGGGTGCTGAGGAGCAGAACAAATGAGATTCGCAGACATCCTGAAAATGTGCTTCGACAGCCTGTCGCGGCGCAAGGGGCGCACGATCCTGACGGTGCTGGGCGTGTTCATCGGCTGCACGTCCATCATCGTGATGGTCTCCATCGGCGCGGGCATGCAGGAGTCCTACGACCAGATGCTCAAAAATATGGGCGACCTCTCCATCATCGAGGTCTACCGCGGCTACAACCAGAATACCGGCACGCAGACGGAGAGCAAGCTCGATGAGAAGGCGGTCGAGAGCTTCCACGAGATCGCGGGCGTGCAGGCCGTCATGCCCAAGGCAAGCCTCGACAATTACAACATTTCGTTCAAGGCGGGCATCAACGACCGCTACAGCGCCGACTGGGGAAACTTTGCCGGCATTGACGTGAGTGCCCTTGAGGACATGGGCTATGAGCTGGTCGCGGGCCGCTACCCAGAAAGCAGCGACGAGGTGGTCGTGGGCCAGTACTTTGCCTATAACTTTAAGGATACGCTCATGCCTGACGGCAGAAATTATGTCGACCGATACACCTGGGACGAAAACGGCAATATCGACACGGAAAACGTCCCCGACCCGTTCTTCGACCCGCTCAAAACGGACGTGAAGATGCTTCTGACCTCGTGGGATGACTCCGGCAACGAGACGACGCCCTACAGCGTCGATCTCAAGGTCGTCGGCGTTCTGAAGGAAGATCAGGGCAAGGGCTACGAGACGAGCGAGGGCGTGATGATGGACATCAATGCGCTCAAAGCGCTCATTCAGGATCTGACGGGGAAGACCGACACGAAGTTCGAGTATTCGTCCATCAACGTCAAGGCAGAGAGCCTTGAGGCTGTGCCAGATGTGGAACAGGCCATCAAGGATCTGGGCTACAGCACCTATTCCATGCAGAGCCTGCGCGACGAGCTCAACAAGCAGACCCGCCAGATCGAGTTGATGCTCGGTGGCCTCGGTGCGATCTCGCTTCTGGTCGCGGCCATCGGCATCACGAACACGATGATCATGTCCATCTCCGAGCGCACGAAGGAGATCGGCATTATGAAGGCGCTCGGGTGCTATGTGCGCGATATCCGCGCGATGTTCCTGATGGAGGCGGGCAGCATCGGACTTCTCGGCGGCGTGCTGGGACTCCTTTTCAGCTTCATCATCTCTGTCGGCATCAATCTATTCTCCTTCGGCGCGTTCGGCGGCGGAGGAGTGACGTGGGAACTCATCAAGCAGGCGCTCATCGGCGGAGAGAACGTGACGCGCGTTTCCGTCATCAAGCCTGAGCTTATCATCTTTGCACTGGTGTTCTCAGTGATGGTCGGATTGGTGTCCGGTTATCAGCCCGCGAACAAGGCGGTCAAGATCTCCGCGCTCGAAGCCATCCGAAACGAATAAAGAAAGACAAAAAAGAACATAAAAACGAAGCGGCGTCCTTTGGGACGCCGCTTCGTTTTTGCGCGGGCTTTGCTTGACCGCAGTGCAGCGTTGTGGTATCATATACCAGTAAAATTTTTTATCAAAACAGGAGGGGATCGTCTTGGCAACTGTCAAACGCAGATCCACCGTACCCTATTACGCCGCGGCGGGAACATGGGTCATTTACGCATTGCTCTTTCCGCTCTACCGCGTGCCGCACTTCATCTTTATTGCCATCGTATCGGCGGTGGTGTATTTTATCATGAACGCCGTGTGCGGCACGGTGGAGGTCACAGTTCCCGACCCGCCGAAAAAGGAAGAGAGCACCGGCAACCCCGAGCTCGACAAGATGATCAAGGACGGCAATCTTGCCATCTCCGAGATGAAGCGGCTCAACACGTCCATCAAGGATGAGAAGATCTCCGCCGACATCGACCGGCTTGAGGACCTGAGCGCGAAAATTTTCGCGCAGGTCAAATCCGACCCGTCGAAGCTGCCGCAGATCCGCAAGTTCATGGACTACTACCTGCCCACCACGCTCAAGCTCCTGAATGCCTATGACCGCATGGGCGCGCAGGGCGTGAGCGGCGAGAACATCGACGCGACCATGCAGCGCGTGGAGAGTATGATGGGCACGATCGTTACGGCTTTTGAAAAGCAGCTCGACATGCTCTTCGGCAGCGAGGCGATGGATATTTCCGCCGATATCACGGTGCTTGAAAACATGATGAAGCGCGAGGGGCTCAGTGAGGACGACGGTGAGCTGCATGCCGAGTCCGGCACGGCGACCGCCTCGCAGGACGACATCAAGCTCGAACTATAAAGGAGTAAGCGATGCGAAAGAAAGTGATGGCGTTCAACGCCAAAGTCAATGCGTGGATATTGAAACGGCTGAAGGGCGTGTGGCTCGACCCGATCTTCTGTGCAATCTTTGCCATCATGTGTGTGGCAACCATCATCGGCGCGCTGCATCTGCACAAGGATACGCTTTACTATTCCGCGCTGATCTGGGCGTTGGCCACGCTGCTGTGCCTGCGCCGCATCCAGCGCATCAAAAAGCACGAAAAAGAACAAACTCAAAGCCAAAATACGGAGGAGAAATGATATGAGCGACAACATGATGCCCGAGCTGACCCTGAACCCCACCGAAGCGGCGCAGGAGGCCGTCCCTGAGCTGACGCTCACGCCCGAAGCGCCCACGGCGCCCGAGCAGGAGAAGAAAAAAGAGGTCGAGCCCGTCAAGGTCGACGAGAGCATGCTCACCGAGCAGGAGAGAGCTGCTGTCGACGAGTTTGTAAAGAAGATCGACATTACGGATACGAACCTTGTGCTCAACTACGGCGTGGCCGCGCAGAAGAGCGTGGCGACGTTCTCTGAAAATGCACTGTCCTCCGTGCGCAACAAGGATCTTGGCGAGGTGGGCGAGACGCTCTCGAACCTCGTTGTCGAGGTCAAGGGCTTCGGCCAGGAGGAAGAGAAGAAGGGCCTCGCCGGCCTGTTCCGCAAGCAGAAGGACAAGCTCGAGCTGATGCGCGCGCAGTACGGCAAGGCCGAGACGAGCGTGAACCGCATTGTTTCTGAGCTTGAAAAGCATCAGGTCACGCTGATGAAGGACATCGCGATGCTCGACCAGATGTATGAGCTGAACCTCAAGTACTACAAGGAACTGACCATGTATATCATCGCGGGCAAAAAGCGTCTGGCCGAGGTCCGCTCCGGCGAGCTGGAGGAGCTGCGCAAGAAGGCGGAGGCGAGCGGCCTTGCCGAGGATGCGCAGGCCTACAACGACTACGCGCAGAAGTGCGAGCGCTTTGAAAAGAAGCTGCATGACCTGGAGCTCACGCGCATGGTGTCGCTCCAGATGGGCCCGCAGACGAGACTTCTCCAGAACAACGACACGCTGATGGTCGAAAAGATCCAGTCCTCGCTCGTCAATACTATCCCCCTCTGGAAGAGCCAGATGGTGCTCGCGCTCGGCATGGAGCACAGCCGTCAGGCTACGGCCGCACAGAGCGCGGTGGCGCAGACGACGAACGAGCTTCTCAAGAAGAACGCCGACATGCTCAAGATGGGCACCATCGCTACGGCAAAGGAAGCCGAGCGCAGCATCGTCGATATCGAGACGCTGCAGCACACGAACGAGCAGCTCGTCTCCACGCTCGACGAGGTCGTGAACATCCAGCGCGAGGGCGCGCAGAAGCGCAAGGAAGCGGAGGTCGAGCTCGGCCGCATCGAAGGCGAGCTGAAGCAGAAGCTCATGGAGCTAAGAAGCTGAGACGCTCCGGATAGGAGAAGCATATGAAATTCTTTCAAAAACGCGGCGTCGCCATCGTCGTGCTGATTCTGGCGATCGTCGCATCCAGTGCGTGGGGGCTGCACAAAGCGCCCGTTGTCTCTACGCCGGAGGGCGGTGAGAAGGTCGACACCTCGCTTTCCACGGCGGCGTTCGAGCAGTACGTGCGCGACGAGGCGAACGTCCTTTCGGACAAGACCGAAAAGGCGGTCAGCCTCTATAACGCCAACTGGGACAAGATGTTCGGCAGCATCATGGCCGTCGTGACGGTGCAGTCGTCGGATAATCTCGAGAATACGGCGTATGACTATGCGGACACGATGCAGCTTGGCTCAAATGATGCCATTCTTGTCATCGCCAAACAGCAGCAGGACTATTATCTGGTCGCCAGCGGCGATTTCTATGATCTGCTCAGCGGCCTTTCGCAGAGCTTTGTTGCCTCCTGCATGGCGGATAACGTGCAGAAGGGCGATTATGACGCGGCGGTGTGCTCGCTTTGCGCCGCGCTCCATGTGGAGCTGAGCCAGCAGTATCAGCAGAGCGAGGCGGCGCTGGACGAGGCGGCCAACGGTGTGATGTTCATCATGATCCTCATCATATTCTTTGTCCTCTGGATCATGCTTGATGGCATGCGTTATCGCCGCTATCGCCGCCGCTACATGATGCCCGGCATGGGCGTGCCGACGGTGATGTATCACCCCATCTTCTGGGGACGCCGTCCTCCGCGCGGCCCGCGTCCGCCCCGTTCGGGCGGCCCCCGTCCTCCACAGGGCGGCCCTAGACCGCCGCGCAGCGGCGGCTCCTCCGGCGGCAACCGCCGCCCGCCTCAGCAGCCGAGACGGCCTTCCGGTTCCTCGGGTAGCAACTTTGGCGGATTTGGCAGCAGCGGCCGTGGCGGCAGCTTTGGCAGCGGAAACTTCGGCGGATTTGGCGGCAGCAGCCGTGGCGGTAGCTTCGGTGGAGGTCGCAGCGGCGGATTTGGCGGCAGCCGCGGCGGTGGCTTCGGTGGAGGTCGCAGCGGCGGATTTGGCGGTGGCCGCGGAGGCGGCTTCGGCGGAAGACGCTGAAAAGCCAAAACCCCTGACACAAAACGAAAAGCACGTCTGCTTGGCAGGCGTGCTTTTTCTTACTTTGATTGCGGCCTGAAAGGCGATGACAGACTGGCTCGCACAGCATTGTAGATTTTCCGAGGAATACAATGCTGCTTATCGGATCTTCTCAAGTGCAACAGTGGGATCGCAGAGGAAAGCCTCACTCCGGTACTGCCCCGGCCAAACGACCACAATTATAATATCCGGATTTTCTTTTGCCCGTTCAAAGAAAAGAGCAGAGGACCTGCGCCGCAGGTCCTCTGCTCTTGGTGCCGGTGACCGGACTCGAACCGGTACGCTGTCGCCAGCGGCGGATTTTGAGTGGTTATATCGATTCTGTTTTCCGCAGCAATCTGCACTCCACCGTTCCCTGGAAGCGTTGATATTACTGGCTTTTTTGATTTTTTCGCGTTTTTATTAAGCAAATACGGAATGCCTTGGTGTTCTCTCCTGACAGCTCAAAAAAGCGGTTTGGAGAGAACTGGGAGAGAACTCCGGTATAACCCGTTTTCTCGTGAGGAATGGTGGACATAGGAGAGAACTCAAACGAATTTTGAAGTTTTAGGAGAGAACTGAATCATACTATAGGTATCGAACCTATCTGTCAATGGTAATTTAGACGGAGGTTCGATCATGGAAAACCCAAGGAAGAGATATGTACAACAATTCAAGAAATACCCCGATGTAGTGTCTGTACTAACATTTCGTGAAATGTTAGGTGGAATAGGCGATAGCTTTGCTCGGAAGTTAATTCGCGATGGGCTTGTAAAAGCCATCTTTATTAAACCGCACTACTGGATCTTCAAAGAGTCCATTATTGACTATGTATTAAGCGAGGACTACGCGGAGAGAAGGCTGAAGGTGCGGGTATGAAAAACAGGCAGCTTAGTCTTTCGGATATTCAAAAAGACTATATCAGCAAAGAAGAATTTTACCAAATTGCACATATATGCAAGGAAACTGCATTGTGGTTGATAGAAACCGGCAGGGTATCCGCAGAGAAGCCGAAACGAAAAGGATTTGGATACAAAATTGCAAAGGAAGAAGTTGAAAGGTATTTGGCTGATCGTCAACAGAATCCATTGTACTATCTCAAGGGCAAGCGCCACAACTGTATCCCATATACTCCACCGCAGCCATATTCAAGTGAATTAGGCGGCGCTATTCGGTTGGCTGTGGAGCAGGAAATGTCCTCTCTGCCGGATCTGCTGACAGAAAAGCAGGTATGCGCGATTTTGGGATATCGAGGACTTCATTATCCCGTTCACCTGCTCTCCTGCGATGAAACAGGCGCGCGGCAGCTTCAGATCATGGCTGTTCCGGACTACCGCGTGAAGCTTGCAAAGCTGATGCTGCGCTCTGCTTACCGACCTCCGCCGGAGGATGCTCCCGCGTGGGACGCCACCTACCAGAACCGTCCCTTCGTCATTGGAGCGGATATGAACCTGCGGCGGATTGATGCCGCCATCGCAAGCGCAAAAAAGAGGGGATGCCTGCCGATTTCACTGGCCGCCTTAGACGCTCAGGGTGACGCGGTGCTGCTGCGGCGCTATAAAGATACCGGCTACGCCGTCATCTATAAGGTGACAGAGAGCGTTCTGACGGAGCTGTTTGGCCGTCCGCCGTCGCTCTATCTTCCCCCTTGCACACAATATCTGACGAAGAAAGGAGCCGTGGTGGATGCCCCGCTTATCCAAGTTGATCGAAAAGATAGAGGATCGCCTCGCAAATAAATGGGGCTGCTGGTATGAACGGAATAAGGCCCGCGTGCCGCTGTATGCGGTGCTGGGCGGCATCGGCTGGTATCTCTACGGAATGTTCCTCAATTCCCTCAAGCTGGGAAAGGAATCCGTATTCAACACCACCGGTGAAGTGATCGAGAGCATTTGGGTATTCAACCCCTTCAAAAATCTCTTCGCTGTTTTTACGCCCTTTGGCCTTGGCGTTTCCGCCTTCATTGCCCTTATGGTCTGCCTCATTACGAAAAAAGGCTACAGCTGGTTTTCAGGCTACAAATTTACCCGGGACGCCCGCGGCTTTGATATCCTGCCGGACGGCACTCACGGCACCTCCGAATTTGCAACAAAAAAGGAGCTTGCTGAGCATCTGGAGCTGGGCAGCGCCGAAGAAGTTACCGGAATGCTCCTTGGACGCATTAAGGCGCGGCCAGATGATCCGGAAAAATACGCTACCTACGTGGCGCACCGCATGAAGCCCGGGGAAAACAATAATATCCTCTGCATCGGCGCACCCGGCTCCTATAAGTCCAGAGGCTTTATCATTCCCTTCCTCATGGGCTGCGCGCAGCGAAGCAGCGGCGGACACCCTGAATCCGTTGTCGTGACCGACCCCAAGGGCGAACTCTTTGAAAACCTTGCACCATATTTTCGGGAGCATGGCTTCTATGTCAAGGCGGTCAATTTCCTCGATATGGCACACTCTGACGGTTGGAACTGCCTTGCGGGACTGGAAGCAAATCCTGACCTTGTGACCACCGTGGCCAACACCATCATTCAAAATACCTCCGGCCCCAAGGAGGCGGATGACTTCTGGAGCCGTGCGGAATTGAACCTCCTGATGGCACTTATCCACTATGTCTGCAATCTGAAGGATGCCCGCGGCAATCTTCTTCCGTTGGAGCAGCGCAGCCTCGGAGACGTCTATAAGATCCTCGCCTATAAAAGCGTCAACGAGATCAACCGCATCCTTGCGGAGCTGCCGCCGGAGCATCCCGCCAAAGGGCCCCACGGCCTCTTTCTGAAGGCAAGGGAAAACCTCTGGGGCAATATCATCATCGGCCTTGGCAACCGTCTCGCGGTCTTTCAGAATCCGCTGGTGGACAAGATCACCCGCAACCACGATGTAGACCTGCTTCTTCCCGGGCAAAAGCCCTGTGCGTACTTTGTCATCATCTCCGCACAAGATAGCGCCTATCGATTTTTAAGCTCCCTCTTTTTCTCCCTGACCTTCCCGCAACTGTCCAATTACGCCCGTCTCCACGGAGGACGGCTTCCCGTTCTGACAAACTTCTGCTTGGAAGAATATCTCAACATCGGCTACATGGAGGGCATCTCTGATGTTTTCAACTCCATCCGCGGCTTCAATATGTCGGTGCAGGTGGCGGTGCAGTCCCTCTCCCAATGGCAGGAAAAATATCCGGGGAAGGAATGGGAAAATCAGCTCGGCTCCTTTGACATGACCCTCTATATGGGCTGCAACGATATGACCAGCGCGGAATACTTTGCTAAAAAGTGCGGTATTTTGGACGGCTGCGAGCTTGAATGCTTCGCACCGGAAACCGCTCTGGTGTTTGAAAACGCCATTGAGCGGCTTTTTTATGCCGACAGCTTCCGTATTGGCAATGCCACGCTTCCGCAAAGCCGCGTGCGGGCAAAGCTCAGACGGCTGGACGGCATGATCCTGCGGGAGGCAGAGAGTAAGCTCCGCGCCAATCAGGAGCGGAATGTAAAAAACAGCACGGCCTACACCATGGCGGTGCTGTTCAACTGCATTGCCGAAAGTGAGAGCGATCTTATGATCGACCCATATCTCAATACCATCTGCGCGGCCGTTTGAAGGGAGGGAAAACAATGCTGCTATCCAACCAGCAAAAGTATATCCTCGAAATACTCAAGGAGTTTAAGTACCTGCGTGTCCGCCAGCTCTATGCTCTGGTGCAGGCCCATTACCGTACACAGGGAATCAAAATTGACGAAAGACGCATGGAGATCATGCTTCGCCAGATGCGCACAGGCACCAATTATGTCTGGCTGCGGGGTGATGTGGTTTCTTACGGAGACCGCAGGATAGACCCCCGGCTTTTGGAAGCACTGGACGTTATGCTGGAGCTTACGAAGGCGCAGCCCGGATTTTACTCGAAAGACGGACTGCATGAACCCTTTCTCCTGCGCTTTACCGGAAACGGAAAGGGGGCCGGATACCTTTTCAGCGTGGCATGGCTGGACGCCGCTACTCACATTGCAACCGTCCCCCGTATGAAGGGCGAGCGGATCATCTGGATTTCCGAGAGCGGTTCCTTTGGAGAAATCGATCTGCCCCGGCATCACTTTTTCGCCGCCCGACAGAAGGACGGTACTCATCGCTTTTTTGGCTCCAATGAGCCGGAAAAAATATAACACTTAGGAGGAACATTGTATGGCAAGGAAAAAAGTCACCCCGGAAGAAGAGATCGTAAATACTGCCGTTGAAGGAACCGCTCTGGGGAGTGTCCCTGCGGATACCGCGCCGCCTGATGAGACAGGCGCAGATAGCGGAGACTTTCCCGCAGAGTTGCCGGAGGGGGATTTGCCTGCGGAGGAAACGGCAGAGCAGTCGGAAACGCTTCCTGCAATGGAGGCAGCCGAGGCGAAACCGCTTGGACTTTCCACAGAAGAGAAAACTGCATCCCAAGACGAAAGCGATACCGCAGAGGAGCGAGTGAAAGAAGCGGAACTGCACGAAGAGATGTCGGAATTTCCGGATGCAGAGGAGAATTTGATTTCAGATTTGCCCACTTCTGTTCCGCAGGTTTCTGAGGCCGATGAAGCGGACTGGGGCTTTGGGGAACCGGTCCCGGAAGAAGCCGCAGCAGAAGCCGCGGAGGATGAATACCTGGCAGCAGGTAACTCTGAAATGCTTGATGCATCGGATGAAAAGAGCGAGCGCACGCTCTTCTACGAGCTGGACTTCAATGAACTGGATCGGGGGCTAAGTGAAGAGGAGCGGAAGGAATGGAACTCCATCTATGCCTCTTTCCGCGGCCGCAGCGCCATTACCGGAACGATCATCGGTGTGGATCTCTACGCAAGATACCTTCCGCGCAGCGAGGCAAGAATGCTTGAAAATAAGCGGGAGCTCTGTGCCGTTGTGGTGCCGTATCGCATCCCCATTCTGATCCGCGAGTCCGAAATGTGGGAACTGGGAGAGGAGCGACCCGACTTCGTGCTTCGAAATATGGTGGGGGCCAGCATCGATGTGATTGTCACCAAGGTGGAGCGTACCGCTAACCGTGCACAGGCGTCCCGCCGTCAGGCCAGTCGCAGCCAGCGCCGCTTTTTTGCTGCCCGTGAGGATATTCATGCTGTCGGTTCCCGTATTACCTGCAGGATGCTGGCGGTCGGCCCCCGCCGCTGCCTTGTGGACTGCTATGGCTACGACCTTGATATGACGCAGAGAGAGATCCGCTACGCGGCCATCCCGGATCTTCGCACGGAGTTCCACCCGGGCTCGGAGATCGACTGCATTGTAAAGGAGTATCACCCCCGTACCGGTGAACTGATTGTTTCCGCGAAAGAAACGGAAGTCAACCCCTTCTTTGGTGCGGAGGAGCGTCACCCTGTAGGCTCCCGCCGCTTTGCGATGATCTCCGGAAAATATGGCGGCGGCGTGTTCTGCAACCTCCCTGATGGCGTGACCTGTATGTGTAACTACTCCTATCAGCACGAGGATGCGGACTTCATGGTGGGCGAGCACGTCATGCTGATGGTGCAGCGCTACGATCAGGAAAAGCTCCAGATGTACGGCAAGATTATGAGCAAGTGGTGATCTTTCGTAAACGTCTTGGATCTTGAAATCTGTTTGCAATTTGGTGATGCTGTTTTTGCTCTGTGTGCAGTACTTTCTGAACGTGCGAGGCGGAGGTGGTATCACTACCCTCGGAGCGTTTTGCATATTCTCGAAACGCCGGACGGCCGCTTGTCAAAGCGACTAACTTGCCATTTTCTGAGGTCGGGTGGTCATCATTGATTCCAATGGTGCAAAATTGTAGGTTTGTCAAACATATTGGACAGTGACCTGGGCGGGAGACATCCAGCGGAGAGGCCTCATGGGTAAGTTGTTGGAACGACGGTTGTGGACGGCAAGCTGCTTTGCAAAGTCATCCAAGGAATAGAACGAGCGGCAAGAGTAGAAGCGTTTCTGATCCTCGCGGTGGCTGCGCTCGACCTTGCCGTTGTGGCGCGGCGTGTAAGGACGGATCAGTTTATGCCGGATATTCAGTTCGGCGGCAGTTTTTTCAAATAGCGTCGGCAAATTACGCTTGCTGCCCGAAAAACGGTTGGTAAACTCAAAACCGTTGTCTGTCTGGACACATTCCACTTGTATGCCTCTGCGGGCGTACCATGCCCGCAGCTTCCGCAGGAAGTCCGCGGAGGAATAAGTAGATTGCTCCGGATAGGCCGCCAGGAACCGCAGGCGGGTGAACTCGTCGATGGCGGTGTATTGGAACAGACGAAGCTCCGGATCTGCGATGCACTTCCGAGGCACGACCTTCACATCCACCTGAACGCGCTGACCGGGGTAGGTCATCTGCTCATAAGGCTTTGGCTTGTATGCTTTTTTCGGCTTTTCTGGCGGAAACATACCCATTTTACGCATAATACGGAACAAGCTCTCCGGACAGCGGGTGTAGCCCCGCTGCCGCAGCCGGTGCCACAGCTCGATCATGCCCAGCGTGGGATTCCGGCGGCGCATGTCACGAATGAGTTTCAGCTCGGCCTCCGTGTGCTGGTTGGGATGGCTGTGGGGGCGTCTGGACTGGCAGGCAAGGGACGCCACACTTCCGTCCCAGCGCTGCTTCCAGAAATAGATGTACGACCGGCTCTTGTTGTACTTCCGGCTGGCGCGGCTGACGCCGTATTTCTCTGTGTACTTCATTAGGGATTGCCGATAGGCCATGTCTTGTGTTATACTTTTACTCATGAGGGATATGGTCTCCTTTCGGGCTGGTTTGGTGTGGTAACTTAACTATAACCCATGAGACCATACCGGAGGAAATAGAAATGAGAGCTTTGCTTAGAGACGCGCAGGATCAGACCCGCATTGCCCTTGAAGTAGAGGAATGTCCTGACTCCAATGCGACCATAAATGACAAGAGGGATACCTTTTTAAGGGTATCCCTCTTCTTGTTGGTGGGCCAGGTTGGAATTGAACCAACGATGTTTCTCATGTCACGGTTTTACAGACCGCTGCGCTCGCCAACTACGCGTACTGACCCATATGGCGGAGAGCGCAGAACTCGAATCTGACACCATGCGGTGCAATCCGCTTAGCGGGCGGTCCCCAGACCTTCTGGGTTCACTCTTCAAGTATGGCTGGGGTGGTTGGATTCGAACCAACAAATGCCGGTGTCAGAGACCAGTGCCTTGACTTAATGACATTGGGATAAAAGGTTTCTGCATCATTTGGTTTTGTAGAAATTTGCAGATCCGAGCCGTCTACAGCCAAGATGCGGCCTTGAGCGAAAAGATAAATGTCTTCACGAAATTTGGCATTTATCAAGCCTTTTTGAATTGTTACGAAAAAATACCGTCACACTGAAACAATTCAGTGTGACGGTATCGTCATCTTATGTGAGAGTATGATTAGAATGTTTCCGTGATAAAGCCCAAGTCTTTGCGTGTATCATAATATGCGTAAAACTTATCCCCGATCCAAACGCTAAAAATCTCTTCGTTCCCTCGCTCCTGCATCAAAGGTACAAATCGGTCGTTCTGCCGGATCGCCAGATGGTGAATTCCTTCGCCGTGCTCCTGTAGAAACTCAGCATAGGGGCTGCTCCCTGAAATCGGCTGAATAATCTCTAGATAAAGATTACCGAGTTCGCTCATCGCAACAATTGCGTCGTGCGGTTCATCATCTGGAATTGAAACGCCATGAAATTTACGTCCACGACAATTTTCCTCGGTTGCGTGAACAATTTCCCATGGACCGATTCCGTATACTTTTTCCCATGTTTCTGCGGCTTTCTTTGCATCTTTGACTACCGTACATACCTGAAGAAATGATTCAAATGCTTTTTCGTTCTTTTCCATGATTATTCGCTCCTTATTTTATGTATTTACCAAAATGGCATTTCTCTCAAAACACAGAAAAATTGATTTCCGTTAATTAACAGTAGCATAGATATTGACTCGTGTCAATATTGCTTTGGTTGACGCAGGGGAAAAAGAGTGGTATAGTAACAAAAATATTGCAACAAATAGGTGTAGTTGATGGCTGTTTATAAAAAGAGCGCAGAAATGCGGAAGAGTATCGTAGAAACGATGGCGCTTCTTGTCAGAAAGAACGGATATGAAAAGACGAATATCAGAGATATTTCCGAGTATTTGAATATCCCGCGTTCGCTGATTTATTACTACTTCAAAAATAAAGATGATATCATGCACATGCTGTATTACGAACGATTTTCTATGACGGAGCAGCTTGCGGAAAAGGTTCTGCCGCGCGGTGAAGAGCCGCTGGTTCGTTTGATGCTGAAATATTTGCTGTACCGCAGGAATATAATCTGCGATCCATTGTTTGCAGAGTATATTGCTACAGCTCCGGAATACGCTTCGCGCGGTAAAGAATTCTCTAAAGATCAAATTGCTTTGTATTATGGCGACAGCAGAGATGCCTTTGCGTATTTCGGCAAGCCGACTGACGGGAATGAGTTTTACATTCATGCACTCATGGTTGAGAGCATTGCGCGCGGTCTGGTTGTTGGCTCATTCTACGGGATGATCGAGCTGAGCGATCGAGAATATATGACATATTTTGGCGAACGGGCGATTATGCCGACGTTTGATTTGACAAAGGAACAGTTTGCGGCCATCGTTGACCGTTCATTTGAGTTGGCTGAGGGTGCAAAGGTATAACGTTAGTTTGCAGAATGTGCATTTGCTGAAAGAACTCTTAAAATAACATACCCAGCAAAACCGGCAGCAAAACCGATGGTACAAGGGCATCCCGCTGAATGACGGGACGCCCTTGATTTTTGACGTAAGGGCAAATCCAATATTGACAACGGTCAATATTGGATTTATGATGAAATCAAAAAAGGAGGCGGAATGATGAATTTTGATCGAGTTAAAGCTGCGCTTAAGAAGCGAGGCTATGCGGTATCATCTTTTGAAACAGCAAAAGATGCCGCAGACTATCTGGATCAGCAGATAGATGAGGTAAGTGTGTCGTTTGGCGGCTCATTAACGCTCTCGGAGATGGGAGTGCCCAAGAGGTTGGCATCACATAATACGCTGTGCCTTCCATCGCAGATGTACGACGATGTGTTGGGTGAAGTGGATCCGGTCAAAGCGATGTCCACAGATGTATTTCTCACATCGGTTAATGCCCTCGCAGAAACGGGAGAAATGATCAGTATTGACGGTATTGGCAACAGAGTGGCGTCAATGATGTACGGGCATAAAAAAGTATATTTGGTAATTGGACGCAATAAGCTTGCAGAAAATTTTGAAAAGGCTGTTTGGAGGGCGCGGAATATTGCGGCACCCCAAAATGCGAAAAGGCTGCACATGAAAACGCCATGTGCTGTGACTGGCCGCTGCCATGATTGCAGCAGTCCGGAACGTATTTGCCGCGGAGTCAGTGTTTTACTGGGGAAAATGTTTCGGATGGAGATGGAAGTTGTCCTGATCAATGAGGATTTGGGATTGTAAAAAGATCTATTAAGGGCCGAAACGGTATAAAATTACCGTTTCGGCTCTTAATTTTTTCCTGATTATACAAAAGATAAATGATTATTTTGTCATAATAGAATATTGACTAATGTCAAAAAAACGTGTATTTTGACATTAGTCAATATTGAATTGCGACAAAATTGAAGAGACAGGAGATGTTGCTTACATGAGAAAAGTCATTGATTTGTGTCTGGATATGCCCATGGGGGCGGAAGCGCTGACCAATATGCTGGGCGCCATGTGTCTGGACCCGCTTTACAGGGGCTACAAAAAGACCTACGGGGCGGGAGTTGCTGCACAGGTAGGACTCACGGTGGAGGAAATTGATGCGATTTATGAGTCCGAGGGTCGCGACGGTTTTTTGCGGATCATCCGCGAGGCGGCGGAGAAGCACGCGGTTAAACCTGCGGAATTTGTCCGGCATCTTGACGAGATCGGCGTGGAATGGGGAATCACCTGCGACGGTGATCACGACAACCGCAAGACGGCTGAGATCGTACAGGCTTTTCCCAAAAAATTCAAGGGTTTTATTTTTGTAGATCCCAACAGGGGGGAGGAGGCTGTTCGAGAGCTTGAGGTGTGCGTGAAAGAATACGGCCTGCATGCGCTGTATTTAACGGCGTTCCGCACAAAGCTCAATGCGGCGGACAGGAAAAATTATCCGCTCTACAGCAAGGCGTGCGAGTTGGGAATTCCGGTCCATATCTATTCCAGCCTGAATCTTTCCAAGGCGGTGCCGTATGATATCGGACACCCCCGTTATATCGATCAGGTGGCAAGGGATTTCCCAGAACTAAAAATTATGGCGGGCGTCAGCGGTTGGCCGTGGGTGCTGGACTTCCTGTGCCTTGCTATCCGCCACGAAAATGTTTATCTGAATTTTGAAACGCATGCTCCTGAAAAGATCGCAATGCGTGGTTCCGGTTATGAACCATATCTCTACTATGGAGAAACATCTTTGAAAGAGCGCATTTGCTTTGCTTCCAATTGGGGTACGCAGAGCATGCCGGTAGAGAAGCTGATTGCTCAGGTCGAAGCGCTTCCGTTCAGCGATGATGCGAAGGAACACATCCTCTACAATAACGCTAAAACATTTTATGAGCAGCTTTAAAGAGAAGCTTTTACAGAGCGCAGAAAGGGAGGGATGAACCAAAGAATTTCGAGCGCATTCCCCGTTAGGAGTGTAGGAAAACATATTTTGTAAATTAGGAGGATCACATCGAGATGAGCTTGTACACATTGATTATTGTTACCTTTGTCATTTTTATGGCGATCAACGTAATCATCGGACTGCGCGGACGTAAGCACGCCAGTACGACGAAGGATTTCCTCACGGCATCCGGACAGTCCGGCATCTGGTTTATTATCGCATCGGCGGTAGGCGCCAGCATTGGCTCCGGTGTCGTTATTGGCACAACGCAGTACGCGGTAAAGCTGGGCGTTGCCGGTGCATGGTATGCGATTGCATGCGGCCTTGCCTGCATCGTCTTTGCGCTTATCATGTCTCGTTTCGTCTATCGCAATAAATTGGTGTCTTTTTCGGATTATTTTAAGAGAAGATATGACAGCAACTTCATCGTCCTGCTTTACAGCGGCATCGGCCCCTTTGCCTGCGCTGCATCCATGGGCGGTCAGCTGGTTGCCGCAAAGGCCATTTTCCAGGCGTTCGGCATTGACCCGACGATCGGCCTTGTCATTACAGCGGCAGTTATGCTGGTCTACACGATGTTTGCAGGCCTTTGGGGTTCCTACGCAACGGCGGTATTTCAGGTCGGCGTGATCATTGTCGGCGTTCTGGTCGTAGGTATCTCAATGTTCACACAGGGCGGCGTTGCGGAGATTCACGCATTCTATCCGGCGGAGAAGTTTGACCTTTTCAATATTTCTCCGGAGCTTTGGATGATGTTTGTCGGCCCGATGGTTCTTTCCGTGCTGGTCGACCAGACCTCTGTTCAGCGCGCGGCGTCCGCTAAAACAGAAGCGACTGCGTTTTGGGGACATCTGCTCAGCTGCATTCCCCTGTTCCTCTTTGGATGGCTGATGGTCTACATCGGCATGTGGAGCGGCGCAGAGTTCCCTGATGCCGGCGGAAATGCGTTCATTGTCATGCTGATGAACAAGGTTTCCCCGATCGTTTGTGCTGTAATGATTTGTGCGATTCTGGCGGCGATCATGTCGACTGCCAGTGGTGCGCTGGTGGCGACGGATGCGCTTGTTGTTCACGACCTGTACTGCGGCTTTATCAACAAGAATGCAACGGAAGCGCAGCAGAAGCGCCTGAACCTCATCGTCAATATTGTTGTTTCGGTGGCAGCCGTTGTATGCGCGCTTGCGTTCACAAATGTTATCGATCTTCTTTCGGTCGGTTATACCATTATGCTCTCCGGTACGCTGGTCCCGCTGCTTGGCGGCATCATCTGGAAGCGCGGCACGACGAAGGGCGCGGCAGCTTCTGCGGCAGTTGGTATGATCACAGCTTTGCTGAGTATCTTCGGCGTGATTACCGTTCCGTTCTCCAGCATTTTCCCCGTACTTCCTGCCATAGCAGCATACATTGTGGTAAGCCTTTGCACCAAACACGCGCCGACGGAGAACACCGCAAGAGTGGCAGAAGTTGTCGAGGTTTCTGCCAGCGAAAAGAGCAATAATGCTGCAAACTGACGCAAAAGCTGTTCAGTGAAGCAAAAAATAAAGCGGCGGCTCTGGCGGAATGAGCCGGCAGAGCCGCAGAAAGGACAGATATGGACTATTTGACAATCAAAACCGAGATCGTAGAGCGCGTGGGCGTGATCACGCTGGATCACCCGCCGCTCAACTCGGTCAGCAAACGCATGATGGTTGAGATCATGCACGCTCTGGATGAGTTCGAACAGAACGACGTTGTCCGCGCCGTCATGGTGAAAGCAAATGGACCGGACTTTTCCTATGGCGCCGACGGCGGCGACGTGAAAAAGGGGATCAGCGGCGAAGCAGAAGAGATTCCGGAGAGCTTTTCCGTTCTTGGCAACCGCTTGGTTGAGCGTATCGACTGCTGCCCTAAACCGACGCTCGTTGCGGCAAAGGGACGGTGCATCGGCGGCTCCACGGCGATGTTCAACGCCTTTGATATCCGTATTGTTGGAGAAGGCTTTCGGATGCACGATGGCGATATCTACTATGGTACGGTCGGCTCTTGGGGCATGAGCTCTCTGCGCCTGCCTATGTGGATCGGGCGGAACAAGGTTCTGGACTATATGTTCTTAAATGAGGACTTTACGGGCCGCCAGTGCTACGAATTGGGGCTTGCCAGTAAAGTCGTGGCGGACGAGCTTGTCGATATTGTCGGCCTTGCCACCGCAAAGAAGATGTCCAAGGCCGCACCAATTGCGGTAAAATATTATAAGGACTGCGTCAGGAAAGCGACACAGAATAACATTGAAGAAGCGCGCGCATTTGAGCTAAAGGCGGCCGAAATTGTATTCGCAACAGAAGACAGCAAAATTGGGCTGAAATCGGTTGTTGAGAATCATGGCGTACCCAACTGTGAGTTTTACGGAAGATAAGCGCTGAAAAACAGAGGGGGAAAGATTTCCTTTCCCCCTCTCAGTCTGTCGAAAAAGAGCGGCTGGAGCTGGGCTTTTTCTGTATAGATATGGTAGAGCGGGCAAGGGTGATGAAAGACGCTGGAACGCGGGAAAATGGATCGAGATCTGGTAGAGTTCGTAGTCATAGACCAACTGGTGCCGAAGGAGCATTTGCTGCGAAAGATAGATGCAGCGGTGGACTTCACACAGCTGTATGAAATGGTGGAGCCGCTTTATTGTGAGGATAATGGGCGCCCCAGCATTGACCCGGTGGTGTTGGTCAAGATGGTGCTGATCTAGCATCTGTACGGCCTTCCCTCGCTGCGGCGGACAGCGGAAGAAGTCAGCGCAAACAATTGCTATCGCTGGTTTCTCGGTTATCCCTTGCAGGAGGAAACGCCGCATTTTTCCACGGTGCGCTATAACTTCCGGCATCGGTTCACCGAGGAGACCGTGGATCGGGTATTTGCGTGGATTTTGGATGAGGTAGCCAAGGCAGGCTATCTGTCTCCCAAGGCCGTCTTCATTGACGGTACTCACATCAAGGCCAACGCCAATACGAAGAAGCAGATGAAGGAGCAGATCCCAGTAGCTGCCAGGCACTATGCAAAAGAATTGATGGAAGAGGTCAACGCAGATAGAGAAGCGCATGGCAAGAAGTCCTTTGATGATGACAACGATCCTCCGGCCTCTCCCAGGAAGCACAAAGACAACACCTCTAAGAAGAAGCTGGCCCGCAGGAAGAAGCAAGGCTTTCGTACCGTAACCAAAAGCACGACAGATCCGGACTGCGGCTTATTCGTAAAGGGCGAGCACAAGCGGCAGTTCGCCTATGAGGCGCATACCGCCTGCGACAAGAACGGTTTTGTGCTTGAGACAGTGGTAACTCCCGGCAATGTTCATGACAGCGTGGCCTTTGATGAAGTTTACGACAAAGTAACGGAAAATTTCCCACAGGTGGAGGCCGTTGTGGCCGATGCCACATACAAAACGCCTCATATCTGCAAGAAAGTGTTTGACGATGGCAGAGTCCTTTCCACAGCCTACAAGCGCCCGCAGACCATGAAGAATGGACACGAGTGGTGGAAGTATGTCTATGATGAATTCTACGACTGCGTGATATGTCCCGAATACCAGCCCTTGAAATATAGCACGACGAACCGTGATGGATATAGGGAATACAAGAGTGATCCGAATATCTGCGCCGCCTGTCCGACCAGAGAACGGTGTACGCATTCCAAGAACTGTATCAAAACGGTGCAGCGGCATATCTGGAAGGACTATGAGGAATTGGCGGACGATGCCAGATATACGCCTGCGTACGCGCAGCTCTACAAGTGCCGAAAGGAAACCATTGAACGGGTCTTCGCGGACGCCAAGGAAAAACACGCGATGCGTTATACGCAATACAGAGGCTTGGCTCAGGTGACGAACTGGGTGAAGCTTAAGTTTGTTGCCATGAACTTGAAAAAATTGGCCACATGGAAATGGAGAAATCTGTTGTCCTCGTTTCGTTTTGCTGTTTTTTCGCTCATATATGTTCGAGACCCTGTCTGCTCCTGAGTACAGACCGGGTTCCTCGACAGACTGAGAGGGGGAAAGATTTCCTTTCCCCCTCTATCTACTAACAGATGAATGAAACCATAAAGGAGTGTTTATGTAATGGAAGACCTGACTGGCATCACCGGCAATTCCTATGTTGTGGTTGATCTTCAAAAAATCAAACGCAATGTGGAGAAAATACGTGCGCACATAGGAGAAAATGTCAAGTTCCTGCCTGTGCTCAAGGGAGCTACCTGCGGGCACGGACTCGAAGAGATTGCAGAGTTTTTGGTAAGTGAATGCCAGTTTGATATGCTCTGTGTAGGGCATACCATTGAGGCGGAACGCATTCGTAATTTCGGAGTGAACTGTGACATTCTAGTGCTCGGCGGAACCCCGTTTAACAATATCCCTTATGTGGTTGAAAATAAAATTACCACCACACTTTCCAATGCGGACTATGCGCGCGCTCTTTCCGCAGAGGCAGTAAAGCGTGGAACAACGGCGAAAGTACACATCAAGATCAACAGCGGGCTAGGCCGTATGGGTGCGAAACCGGGTGACGAACTGGCGGCTTTGCTGAATGACATCAATGGGCTGCCGGGGATTGATATTGAGGGCGCCTACACTCATTTTTCTAATTCAGCAAAAATCGACACCGCCATCATCGAACAGGAGGCGGCTACATTTGACAGCGGCCTTGCACAGATCAAAGCGGCAGGCATTACGCTGAAATACTGTCACGCAGCGAACACTCCGGCAACCGTCCGCTTCCCACAGTATCATTACAACATGGTACGCAGCCTGCTTCTTCTGGTTGGATATGACTGGTCAGTGGATCAATTTAATCGGCTTGGGCTGGAGAAGGTTCTGTACTGGCGCGGCTTTGTTGTTCAGATTAATGAAGTCAAGGCCGGTGAACGCTTTGACTACGGACTTGCACTCACAGCATCCCGTGATATGAAAGTGGCTGTGACTAGCTTTGGTTATTCAGACGGTTATCCGGATGATTTGCCTGGCAATGGTGGCTTCGTCATGATAAAGGGACAAAAAGCACCGATTCTGTCACTCAATATGGACCAGGGTTTTGTCGATATAACGGATATCCCCGATGTCTGCGTCAATGATCAGATGCTTCTGATTGGTCAGGATGGCGACGAGGAGGTCGAGCTGACAGAGCTGCTTGCCAATTCCAAGCACTCCGGCACCTACTTCTTCAGCCTTATCAACCATCGGGTTCGCCGCATTTTCAAGCGTTGACAAAATGAAAAAATAGTGATATGAATATTATGCAAGGCTTACCGCGTGCAGACGTCAGCGGTGAGCCTTTGCATTATTATATAGCGAAAGGAAAGCAGCATGCTGAAACAGCAAAATTTCTTTGACAGAAACATTCCTGCCTGGAAGCAGGTCCTTTTTCTATCCTGGCCGACCATTGTGGAGCTCCTGCTGCAGACAGCTGTTAACTACGTGGATACTGCTATGGTTGGAAGCATCGGAGTAAATGCAACAGCAGCGGTCAGTATAACTATGTCGACAATTTGGCTCATCAATGGCTTTATGAATGCAGTCGGCATTGGATACTCTGTGCTGGCAGCACGTTCCATCGGAGAGGGAAACTATGAGCAGGCAAAAGTTATCATTCGCCAATCCATTCTGGCGATCGGCGTGGCTGGTATTTTTTTGACGTTGATTGTCACCCTTTTCATTGCGCCGAATCTTCCTGCCTGGATGCATGCGGAAAAGGAAGTTGTGCCGCTTGCTAGAAGTTACTTGCGTATTATCGGCATGGGATATCTGTTTAATATTTCTCTCATCGTCTGTTCAAACTTGCTGCGCTGTGCCGGGGATACCAAGACACCGATGAAATTCAATATTTTAACAAATATTATCAATGTGGTTGGAAATTACCTGCTGATTTATCCCTCAAAGGAAATACAATTATTTGGCAAAAATTTTTTGCTGCAGCGTGCCGGACTGGGTGTCAGCGGTGCTGCAGCGGCAACTTCAATGTCTATAGCGTTCTCCGGTATAGGCCTTCTTCTGATCCTTTTCTTACGGCAAACACCTTATCAGATCAGCCTAAAGGAAGACTTTTCTCCGGACAGGTTTATTATTCGGCGGGCAATTCGCCTGGCTGTACCGACTGCAATGGAGCGCATGACAATATCGTTTGGCCAAATTGCAGCGACCTCGATGATTACCGGACTCGGAACAATGGCACTGTCGGCAAATCTTTTAGCGGATACGGGGGAAAAGATTTGTTATCTGCCAGTCTATGGCTTTGCAACGGCAGGAACAACGCTGGTGGCACAGTCGCTGGGCGCGGAGGAAAAAGACCTTGCCCTGCACTACGGACGTTGGTGTAATCGTTTAGGTATTATCGTGATGCTCGTCACCAGTACAGCAATGTTTTTGTTTGCAGTGCCGATTATTGATCTTTTTACAGATGACACAGAAACAATTCTGCTAGCGGCGCAGATGTTGCGCATTGAGGCATTTGCAGAGCCACTGCTGGCGATTGGCGTTGTTCTTGGTGGAGTGCTGCGCGGAGCTGGTGACACCCGCTGGCCATTTGTCATTTCTCTGCTTGGCATGTGGGTGGTTCGCTTGCCGCTGGCATACACTCTAATTCATTTATTTGACTGGGGACTTGCTGCTGTCTGGGGGGCTGCGATTGCGGATTGGGCTGTGCGCGCCGCCATATCCTGCCACCGCTTTTATCATAAGAAGTGGATGACGCAGAAAGTATAAGAATAAGAAATGTGCAGTTGGGAAACGTCCAAAATCTGAACTACTGACGGTGAGAATTGGCTAAGTGGCATCGGGCCGATGCGCCTCCGCTCGCTCTTGGAACCACATGGGCGGCAGTCCCGGTGGATTGCGCGTATAGATTTTGATATGGTTGCAATAAGCAAAAACGTAGAGAAAAATGATAGTCTTGACCTAAGATCACGGCAGCTTGTACACCGCGATTCGGCGGATCTTCTCCTTTTAGAGCGTAGCAAGGAAATTCTCCATCGGATGCTCTGGCCGAAGCTTCGCTTCAAAAGGCTTTCTTATTCCTGAGCTTCCGCTGCAGTCCTGATAAGACGGTGCAGAAGTGCCTTTTATAGAGCTAGCCGTTCTCCTTCATGACATAATAAACCGTTTGCCGACTGACATCGATTCCAGCCTGCTCGAGTGTGATACGGCTGCGATCACGCCGTAGTTGCAGCTATCCGAGCAGATCTTTGTATATGAAGATTTATGCAATTCGAGATGAATCGGTGCAGGAGCAGAAGGATCTGGCGTACCTCCTGTATTACGAGCTGGAAAAGCAGTTCTAGCAATCATCTGGATAGTAGTCGATAAAGAAAAGAACGCCGCCTTCACCGTTGTCATGGGCCGGCTTGTGATAAAAGGTGATGCAGTTCCCGCTGCTATTCTGAGCAAAGGGGCTTGGTAGAAATATACTATCTTGAGCATTCTCTTTGCTATGGAAAAACTCCAACTATACAGCCTTCCCCTGTGATGCTACAATGAAGCTGTATTTCAGGGCGAAGTAAGTTAGGGCGGAGTAAGTTAGGAAAGAAAGAGTGGAAAGGAGGTAGTATGCCCTTTGCACAACTCATGGCGGTTTTACCGCTTAGAGATGTGGCATGCTCCTTGCGAGTACCGTCGAACCCAAACGGCTTGAAATATAATAAGGACGAGAACGAAACCGTAATTGCTCATAGGAGTGATTGCGGTCTTTTTTTGTTTCGTCAAAAGAAAGGAGTCAGGCAATGAATGTCCAATAGCAAGCTGATCGAGCTGAGTTACTATGACCCATCCGCACAGGTGCGTTTGTCGGCCTATGCGGATACGCTGGTACTCGACCACGATCAAAACGGCAGCATCATCAGAGCCATCCGCTTCGGCGGCTATCCCGAAATGGTGCGGGCAATGGCAGATGCCATCTACGGCGGCGCGACGATAGAAGCCGCCCAAAACGACACGACCCGAATGCTCCAAAGCAGCCTCAAAAGTTATCAGCGGCAGATCACGCACGATGGGATCTACGCCGTGGCAACATTGATGGCTGCGGACACCGTACAGGAGGATGACAGAAGCGGCAAGCATGAAAAAGACGAGGATACAAACCTCGTAGATACGGAGCAGATGGAGCTGCAGCCCCGCAGGTGCTACATCTTCTGTCCTGCCAGGGATCAAAAGCGGCTCTTTGAGGAACTGGATCACAAAACGGCAGCGCCGCTGATCCCGGAATTTCAGGACTATGTGCTCAGCAGTTTGCGCCAACGGGGAGATCTCCGGCAACTGGAGGTCATTTCCCTGAAAGAGCGGATAGACGCATGGGTGCTGGATCTGAAGCCGCAGGATCAGAATGTGGTGGAGGTGCTGGAGCGGGGCTTGCAGAGCGGAGATATCCAAATCCCCGGGGCAGTCCCCAATATGCCAGACGGTTTTGAGAATGTGGAAAATGTCACAGGCTATCTCAATACCTTTGGCGTTACCGTGGCTGACCGTATCCGCAGCCAGTTCATGCCCCTTTTTGATCCTGCCAAGGAACCGCTTTCCGATGAAGTGCTCGCTATCAACGACTGCATCATGAGCCGTGTGGGATATTCTCTCTACGATGCGCAGCTTGCGGTGGCAGAAGCCGTCAAGCGGCAGCTTGCGCGTAAGCGTGTGGCGCTCATTATCGCAGAATGCGGTAGTGGCAAAACGAAGATCGGTTCGACTGCTCTTGGCGCTTTGCACGGGCTGTGGGCCGATCAGAAGCGGAAAGACGGCAGGAAATCCTTTGGCATCGTTATGTGTCCCTCCCATGTTACACAAAAGTGGGTGCGGGAGATTGGAGAAACGCTCCCGGATACCTACGGCATGGTGGTGCGCACGATTCAGGATCTCAACCGTCTGTATGCGATGTACGAGGAGGGCGACAAAAGTGTATTTGCTGTTTTTTCCAAGGAGCAGGCGCGGGATGGCTATATGCGTTACCCCGCCGTGCGTTGGAATCGACGCAGACACGCGTTTCTCTGCCCTGACTGCGACGGTGTGATCGAAATGGAGATCAGCGAGGACGGCAGCCGCTATACGGTGCCGGCCGACCAGTTCTTTTTTCAGAAGGAGCACAAGAAAAATCACACCTGTCCCCATTGCGGTATGCCGCTATGGTCTGCGGTCAATCCGGACAAGCGGATCGACTGGGTGAAGATCGGAGAATACGGATGGGTCTACCGCTACGGCGCGCAGGCACATCTGCATCGTACCAAAAACGAGCGTGTTCTCGATCAGCTCACTGAGATCGCCCAAAATCCGGATGCATTCTATCCGATCCGCGGAGCGCACCGGCGGTTTCCCCTGAGTACCTACATCAAGAAAAAGCTGCGCGGGTGCATCGACGGCTTCCTCTGCGATGAGCTGCACGAGTACAACAACAATAGCGGGCAGGGCGATGCCATGGCAGAGCTGTACGGCGCGTCCAGGTGTTTTGTCGGAATGACGGCAACGCTTATCAACGGCTATTCCTCCGGCATTTTTCACCTGCTCTACCGTATCGTCCCCGGGCTGATGCTCAAGGATGGCAAACGCTACAAAAGCCCCGGTGATTTCGATGCGGAGTACGGCGTGGTGGAAAATACCTATGAGATACAGGATGCGGAGTACAATTCCAACCGGCGTACCAGTAAGCGCAGAACAAAGTCAAAGCAGCTGCCCGGCGTATCGCCGCTGGTATTTTCCCGTTTCCTGCTGGAATACACGGCATTTCTCTCCCTCTCCGACATGGGCAAAGACCTGCCGGACTACGAAGAGATCCCCGTACCGCTGGAAATGCCGGAGGATGTACGCACGGCCTATAAAGAGGCGGAACACGAATTGCAGAAAGTCCTGCGCACAGACCGGAAGGCGGCGCAGAAGATCCTGTCCACCTATCTCAATTTGCTGACGGTCTACCCGGATCAGCCCTACGATCAAGCGGAGGTAGTGCATCCCATAAACGGAATGCCCATTGTAACGCCAAAGAACTGCGGCGATTTTTCCCGTCTGCTTCCCAAGGAGGAACGGGTATTGGAGCTGGTGCGGCAGAAGGCGGCAAACGGAGAGCGCGTGCTCATCTATACCAGTTGGACGCGCACGGATTCACAGAAAAAACTCCAGAAGCTTCTTTGCTCGGAAGGTTATCGGACAGAGATCCTGACGCCGCAGATCGCTACGGATAAGCGGGAGGACTGGGTCAACAAGCGTGTCAAGAGCGGTTTGCAGGTGCTCATCACCAACCCGCGCTGCGTGGAAACCGGCCTTGACCTCAATGCCTTTACCACCATTATCTTCTACTCCATGGGATATAACCTCTTTACGCTGCGGCAGGCATCCCGCCGGTCGTGGCGGATCAATCAGACCGCCCCCAGAGTGGAGGTATATATGCTCTACTACGCCGATACCATGCAGGCAAAGGCCATGAAGCTGATGGCCTCCAAGTTGGCGGTAGCGGGCATCATCGAGGGGACATTTTCTGAAGAGGGCCTTGCGGCCATGAGTGATGTAAAGGATCTGACCTCACAGATGGCAAAGGAGCTGGCGCTGGGAATCCGGGATAATGTGGAGGATATTGCGGCGGCCTTTCGGAAAATGGCGGTCATGAACCCGGAGCGGAAAAAGAACATTACCGCTGCGCAGCCGAAAGAGACCGCGGCAGAAGAACAAAAGGCACCCTCAGCAAAGGATTCCTTCGGCGTGCGCACGGCGCAGGCGCAAGTGCGTCAGGCACTTTATGAAGGGCTGCTTGCCAGGACTGCGGAAGAACAGAAGAAACGGAAGTCGAAGAAGGCAGAGGTGGATGAAAACCAGCTGTCGATCTTCGGCTTTGCTGCGTAAAGGAGGAGATTATTTGAATGTAACGATCAATCGGGCGGAAATGCTGAGCGCCATCAAGCGTGCATCGGCCGTCGCACCGGCGGATTCGCCGTTGGACGTGCTCCGGGGCGTTTTGCTGGAGGCGGATGCCGCCGCCAGAAAGCTCACCGTCACCTCGACCAACTTGGAGGCGGCGCTGGAGGAAAAGCTCCCCTGTACCGTTCAGGAGGATGGGGCGCTGGTATTTGGCGCGAAGATGCTTGCAGAAATGCTCTCACGGCTGCCGCAGGATACCGTGCAGCTCTGCCGGGCAGAAAATCAGGGACGCATGACGCTCAGAAGCGGAGACGCCTGCTATGAAGTGGATGTATGGGAGCGAGGCGCTTTTCCAAAGCCGGATCTTCCTTTTCCGGAGGATACCGTCAAACTCAGCGGGATTCCCGCTATGGCGCAGCACACCGTATTTGCAACCGCACAGGATAACAGCAAGCCGCTTCTCAAGTGCGTCAATCTCATGTTTACCAGCACGGGACTGCGCGCGGCCGGCAGCAACGGAAACTGTATCGTGACGGCCAGAGGCGACAATCAGAGCACGGGTGATGTGAGCCTGCTCATCCCCGCCGCCTCGCTTGGAAAGCTCTCGAATATGTGCCAGGACAAGGATGAATTCCGCGTCGGCACCACGGGAAAGAGCATCGTCTTTTTCCGCGAGAACTTCCTTTTCAGCGCGCGGCTCATGGAGGGCGGCTACATCGATACGGATCAGTTGGTAGGCAGCATTCGGAATGCGTTTACCGTGCTGACGGATATTCACGACATGAGAGCGGCGCTCTCGTCCGTCCTAAGCATTGGCACCGGAAACCGGGTGAAGCTGAGCTTTCAGGATCAGCGCCTTGTATTCCAATGCGCAGGCGATTGCGTCAGCGCATCGGCACCCATTGAGGTAATTGCATTGACCGGCGCTCCTGCGGGGGACTACTGGTTCAACGCAAAGCAGCTTGTCACCTGCCTGAAAGCCTTGAGCGGCACGGTCACGCTGGGGATCGCGCAGGGCGGAATGCTGACGCTTGCCACGCAGGATGCTTACTATCTGCAAAATGCCATGCGGCCGGAAGCACAGAAGAAAACTCAAAAAGCCGCGCAGCCGGCTGCTGCGAAAGCGGCGTAAGGAGGGATGCCTTTGGTAGAGATTCCGACGATCTGCCGCTATTGCGGCGGTGCAGTCCATCTTGTTCCCGCGGCAAAGGTGTATGGCCCCGCGGCGGCAAAAAGACTGGGCTTGGAACGTGAGAAATTTTATCAATGTCAGAACTGCAATGCCCGTGTGGGCTGTCATAAGGGCAGCACGCGGCCGCTGGGCAATCTTGCCAACGAAGCCCTTCGCATGAAGCGGATGGAGACCCATCAGGTCTTTGACAACTTCTGGAAGGAGCGGGGCATGAGCAGAACGCAGGGCTATAAGTGGATGGCAAAGAAGCTGAGACTCTCTGAAGAGCTTGCACACATCGGCGGCTTTGAGATGGATCGGTGCCAGAAGCTGATCCGGCTATGCGAAAAGGAACGAAACAAAGAGAAAAAGAAGGAGACAGCATAAATGTGTGAGAGAACATATTGCCGGCATGAGCATGAGAGACTTTGCTCGTGTCCGCCGGTCACTTGCAGGGATGCCCTTGGAATGGCCGCGCATTTGGCGGAGAACATGGAGCAAGTCCAATGGAGACTGACCTACAACAGCCTGAAGGACATAAAGCCCTATCAGCTGTGTCTGGTCGGGAAATGCAGGATCTGCGGCGGGCGGCTGTGCATGGAGCAAAGGCCCGTTGAGGCGGATAGCACTGACGGTTTCCTTGCTGCGGTATACCGGCATTTATACCATTTTCACCGCTCCATCGGTCAGTGCTTGCCTCGCGCGGCGTTTCGCACAAAGTTTGTGGAGATGTTCCGTAAGGAGGATCGCGCCGCTGTTGAGGACTGGCTGAGCATGCCGGAAAACCAGTCGATCCATGCCATGATCTGCGGAAATGCGAAGAGAGTCTATACCATCGTCCACTCCTGGGCGGATGCGGATCAGGGCAATTTTCCTGCTCAGGAAGGTATGGCAGCCTTCACTGTGAAGGAGGAGGCCCGCAAGGAGCTTGCGCGCCTTGTGACGGAGGAAAAGGAAAATCGGACGATCCCGTTTCCGACAGAAGAATACTGTGAGGAGTACGGCGAGGATTTCTGGGAGGCTTACCGGGACGGCTATGCCGCCGGATGGTTTACCCGCTATGAGATCATCGAAAGTCCGCTGTACGCAGAAAATATCGAAGAAAAAGGAGGTGCGGCTGATGGTGCTGCGAAAACCGAACTGCTCTGATTGCCCACATAATCTCCAATACATGGAAAGCTTGCCGATCAAGAAAAAAGGCGTCACCATGCACTTGGGGGAGTGTTTCTGTGTTGCGGGAAAGCGAGCGAGAAAATTCAAACGCAGTGATCCCAAAACCTATGTGCCAAGCTGGTGTCCCAGGCTCAAGACTCCCTGTGAGCTGCGGATCTATGGCTTCAAGAATCAGAGAGAATGGAGGATGCACCGCAGTATGCGCGCGTATCTGGGCGAGGATACTTCTCCATCTGCATTCCGCTATGCGGTGCGCTATGAAGGACATACCGATCTGGCACCGTATGAGTTTTTCGAGTGCTGCAATGAAAAATCGGATGATGAGATTTTGGGTGCAGCAGTCCAGCACTACGATGTTGTGGAAATTGACGACGGTATCAAGCCTGCCTTTTTCTACAAAACGGAGCATGGCTATGAGCTTTTATTCTCGTTTGATGCCAAGACTGCCAAGAAGAATATCAGGGAGGAAATTGATTGAAGGAAACTGTAAAAAGCTGCAGCAACTGCCGATATTCCTATGATCTGCCGAGCAATCGCGGACCGATGACAAAAACGCAGTACTGTAGAAACAAGAACTATAATTCCGTGAACTATACCACCAAAATGTTGCTGGAGGACTGGGACCAAGGCCACTGCCGCTTTTGGGCGTCCATACCAGAGGAAGGAAACGACAATGAAAAATAATTACTCAATCGCTCAGCGCAACGCCATTGTGGAAGCAAATCTTTGGTGCATCGACAGTGTGATCCGTCAGAATCGCCCGCTCATGAGAGCGGCTCGGCTGGAATATGACGATGTGTACCAGCAGCTTGCCCTGCGGCTTATCAAGGCTGTAGCGGGCTATGACCCGGAAAAGGGACGCCTGGAGCAGCACATTTTCGCCCAGCTCAAGTATGAGCTTCTTAGCTGCAAATCGGCCTACCGGCTCTGCGGTATGACCGGCACACCGCACTCGTTCCGAAAGAGCCATATCATTTCTATCGACGCGCTCTCTGAGGACAGCAGCCTCTATGAAGAGGCGCTGGCGGCGTAAGGAGGCACGGAAATGACGCTGAGAGATAAGATGCTGGCGGTCATTGCGGATACCAATGATAGCGTAGCTGAGCGGGAGGAATTGGTGGAGATGATCGCCATTTCCCTGCTGACGCGAAAAAACCTGTTTGTTCTGGGTGAGCCGGGACAGGCCAAGAGCTATGCCATCAACCTGTTCCGTCGGCACATCACCGGTGCGCGGCAGTTTGAGAGGCTTCTTTCCAAGCAGAGCGATGAAGAACAGCTTTTCGGCCGTGTTGATCTTGCGAGTCTGCTGCCGGGCTCTGTGCCGCCGACCGTGCTGGAGCAGGACGCAACCTATCAAAACCAGCGCTTCAACCTGCGTGTCCTCGTCGAGGGCATCGGCTCCATGAAGGACGAGCCCGCAACATGGGAAAAGCTCAAGAGCGGCACCGAAAAGTTGGAGCTTTATCGTGCAGCGCTCTCGGCGCTTCACAAAAGCGAGCCCACGGTGCAGACAGCCGGCAAAATTCCAGAGGCCGATATCGTATTGCTGGATGAGATCTTCAAGTGCAACGACGGCGTGCTGAACTCACTGCTCACCGCCCTCAATGAGCGGAAATACACCAACGAGGGACGCACCTATCCCATTCCGGTCATTTCTTTTTTTGCGGCCTCCAATGAGATCCCTAATTTCAACGATCCGCAGGAAAAGATCCTGGAAGCGCTGTATGACCGCCTGGAACTGAAGGTCGTGACGGCCAATATGGAGGATCGGGACACGCGCCTTGCCGTTTTGAAGAATAAGCAGGCCGGCACCTTCGGACAGGTCACCGTTACGATCACGTTGGAGGAATTGCGGCAAATGCAGCAGGAGGTCGCGTCGATCCTCGTTCCCGACGCCATCAACGAGTTGGCTGACGATATCCTCTGCGAGCTTCGTAAGGATATGGCGGTGTCGGACCGAAAGTATCTGGGCTATTATCCCATCGCGCAGGCCAAGGCATGGCTTTCCGGCCATGACAAGGTAGAATCCTGTGACCTTCTGGCGCTGAAGAATTATCTCTGGCGCCTGCCCTCAGACCGTGAAAAGGTGGAAGCGGTGCTCACCCGCCTGTGTGTCAACCCCATGCAGGATAAGGTCAACAATATCCGCGGTATGGCGTTGGAATCCCAGGAGGAATTTGACGCTGCGCTGGGGGATGGCAGCAAGGCCGATACTGCGCGCAAGGCATTTATCAAGCTGCGCGGTGAACTGACGCATCTTTATCAGATGCAGTGCAGCCTTCGCACGGCGGCGCAGTCTGACGGCGAGACAGCGCTGGTGGATGACCTCTTGGCCGATTTGGAGAAGATTAGCCGCAAGGCCCATGAGCAGACACATTTTACTTATACGACGCTGGAAGAGATCGCAGCGTTAAATTAAAAAATATTGGAGGAATCACGATGCTGAACAAGATCATTCTTATGGGAAGACTCACGCGCGATCCCGAACTGCGCAGGACGGAGAGCGGTACCGCCGTTTGTTCGTTTTCAATCGCGGTGGATCGGGACTTCAAGTCCAAAAACGGGGAAAAGGAGACGGACTTTATTGATATCGTTGCTTGGCGCGCCACAGCGGAGTTTGTGAGCAAGTATTTCACAAAAGGCCGCATGGCCGTTGTGGAGGGCCGGCTCCAGATCCGCGACTGGACGGACAAGGAAGGCGGCAAGCGCCGCAGTGCCGAAGTCATTGCAGACAATGTCTACTTCGGAGACTCCAAGCCGAAAGACGGCGGTGAGGAGGATGATATTCCTGCCTATACCGGAGCACCCGACAGCTTTGCCGTGCCGGACGGCTTTACACCAGACTTTGGCGGCGAATCCGGGGAAATGCCATTTTAAGAGCACCAAATAAGCGAGGGAGGGCATCAGCCCTCCCTCCATATAAAAGATAAGAGGAGAAAACAAAATGAGCATTGTTTTTACGGAAGTACGGATCGAAGACCGTGGTGGCGTGGAGCTTTCCTTTATGGAGGGTGGTTGTTTGGATGAACTTGATATCCGCGAGCTTTTGAAGCACGACCAGCCCTTCCGCGATATGTGGGACGCAGTAGGCAGCGACGCAAGGATCGCCGTCCAGCAGTATCGTTTCCGGGGCGGCAAACAGGGAGAAGAATTGGGTGACGAAAACCACTTCGCCCTGATGCGCGCGTATGATCGCGCACTCTCAGACGAGGACGGATCTACTTTTGTCGAACGGGACGATGTAGACTGGCTGGATGACTTTGAACTCACCAAAGACGATCTTGCAGACGGTAAGTGACAAACTCGCATTGATATGGTATGATTAGGCTGATAAAAAGGAGATGCCCCCGACGAACGGGGGCATCTCCTTTGTCGTTTGCCTGTCAATCAATATTATTTGAGAGAGGAGTTGTGTCATGGCTCTTACGTATCAAGGAAAGCTGTTTGCAGAATATCCTGATGTGGTATCCGTTAGGCAGATGTGCATCATGTTGGGCGGAATCAGCATGAAAACAGCTTACAAATTGTTGGGGAATGGTGAGATTCACCATCTGAAAATTGGTAAGTCATTTAAGATACCAAAGATTTGCGTGATCGAGTATCTGCTTGGCTGACGGCAAAAATTCGGCGCAAGGATTTCAAAATAAAGTTTATAGGCACATTGGAGAGAACATCTGCTTATGGTATAATTGATCTGCCATTGACAGATAGGTTGTACCGCTACAAAAAGGAGGAACAACATGGTAGCGGGTCATCTGCAAACAAAAAAAGGTTACTATTACATGGTGCTGAATTTGAAATCCGAAGATGGCAATCGCAAGTCCAAATGGATTTCAACAGGGATACCGGCAACTGGGAAGAAAAGTGCAAAGTTGGCGGAAGAAATGTTAGCCGAAACCAGATGCACCTATAAAGATGCTGCATCACCTTGTGCAGTATCTCCCGTGATCAGCAGAGAAGATATTTCTTTTTCTGACTACATGATCAAGTGGTTGGGTATCATCAAGAACTCTGTGGAGGTAGATACATATGCGGGATATGTAAATAATGTTGAAAAGCGAATTGTCCCATATTTTCGTGGACAAAGAATACTGCTCAGAGAGCTGACTGCGCTGGATGTGGAGAATTTTTACAGCTATTGCTTCAATGAACTGCACCTAAAAGGAACTACGGTCCAGCGTTTTCATGCGAATATCCATAAGGCAATGAAGTATGCTCGTAAACACGATTTAGTTGCCTCGAATCCGATGGATAATGTGGAGCGGCCAAAGAGCCAAAGGTATGTTGGAGCATTTTATTCTGTGTCGGAACTAGAAACGCTCTTTCAGGCGGTGAAGGGTGATCCTTGCGAGTTCCCTGTTCTAATGGCAGCCTTTTATGGCCTGCGAAGAAGTGAGATCATGGGACTCCGGTGGAGGGCAATCGACTTTGAGAGCAATCTAATTACGATTGACCATACAGTTGTTCAGTGTATGTGCGATGGGACGACCATCACGGTCGAAAAGGATCGTACAAAAAATCAGTCAAGCTGCCGCTCAATGCCGTTGGTTCCGCAATACCGCGACCTTTTGCTGCGTATGAAAGTACGGCAGGAATACTGTCGGAAGCTGTGTGGAAATTGTTATACAGAAAGCGAGTATATCTTTGTAAACGATATGGGAGCACCCTATCAGCCGAACTATGTAACACAGCATTTCAAGCTCATCTTGAGGAAAAATCACTTGCGCAATATTCGCTTTCACGACTTGAGACATACCTGCGCTTCGTTGCTGCTAAAAAATGGCGTGCCAATGAAGGATATACAGGAGTGGCTTGGACACAGTAGCTATAACACGACCGCAAATATCTACGCACATCTGGACACATCGTCAAAAAACACTTCAGCATCGAAGATGAGCAATGTTGTTATCATTGAACCAGGCATCAGCACAAGCGTTTGAAAGAGGATTGTGGAGAGAACTGCGGAGAGAACTGTGAAAAAACAGAGCGAAATGGATGCTTTTCATGGGAGAAAAGAAGAAACGCCTGATGCCTCAAATGCTGAGGTATCAAGCGTTTCAGAGGATGGTGCCGGTGGTGGGACTCGAACCCACACGGTGTCGCCACCGGCGGATTTTGAATCCGCTACGTCTACCATTCCATCACACCGGCACATTTTATCGAGAAACTCCCTAAAATTCTCATAGGAGAGAACAAGGAGAGAACTCACTATAAAAGCCATATTTTATTGTATCTGGGAAGCCTTGAAAAATCAAGGTTTTTATCAGATTTCATACTGCCAGACTTACTGGCTTTTGAGTCCGCTACGTCTACCAATTCCATCACACCGGCAGGTGCAACAATTATTATATGCGATGCAGGGAGCATTTGCAAGCAAAACTTTTCGAAAAAAGGCTCCGGCGCACTGCGCCGGAGCCTTTCACAATGTAAGATCACACGTAGCGCTGATTGATGACGTCGAACACGCCGCGCGTCGTGAGGCGCAGCGTTGGAATGACGGTCAGCGCCATGAACGAAAGCGTCATAAACGGGTCGACCCCGCGCGAGACGCCGAGCTTGAAGGCCTGCTCCTTGGCGTTTTCGAGCGCCTCGTTGACCTCGATAAGCGGCGCTTCGCTCATGATGCCTGCAATCTGGAGCTGGAGCTCGCCGAGCACCTTGCCGTCGTCCATCACGACGATGCCGCCGCCAAGCTCGACCACGCGGTTGACCGCCGCGGCCATGTCCTCCTCGTTCGCACCGACGACGATGATGTTGTGGCTGTCGTGCGAGATGGATGTCGCCACCGCGCCGGACTTGAGGCCGTAGCCCTTGATGTAGCCGATGCCGATGTGGTGTGTGTTCTTGTGGCGCTCGATGACGGCAATTTTCAAGATGTCGTCCTCAACGCTGATCTTTTCGGCGTAGCCCGCATCGGTCGTGACGATCTCGCCGGGCACCATGCCGAGCACCGCGCGCGGGCGGGACTCGATAAAGTCCGTGGCCTCAAGGTGCGCAACGTGGAACGTCTCGTGCGAGCGCTTGACGAGGTGCGGATCGATCTCGGGCGCTTCAAACGGCGTGACGGTCTTGCCGTCGAACATCAGCTTGCCCTTCTTGTAGACCTCAAGGATGTTGAAGTCGTCGAAATTGTCGATCACGACAAAGTCCGCAAGAAAGCCCGGTGCGATTGCGCCGCGGTTGTTGAGCAGGAAGTAGCGCGCGGCGTGGTGGCTCGCGCATTTGACGGCGATGATCGGGTCGACGCCCGCTTTGATGGCACGGCGCACGATGTAGTCGATGTGACCCTTTTCGAGAAGATCGTTCGGGTGCTTGTCGTCCGTGCAGAACATGCAGTAGGTGTAATACTGCGGTGTGAGCAGCGGGAGCAGCGCGTCGAGGTTGCGCGCGGCCGTGCCCTCGCGGATCATGATGTACTGTCCGCGCTCGAGCTTGGCGATGGCATCCTCCACGGTGCTGCACTCGTGGTCGGAATAGACGCCGGCGGCGATGTAGGCGTTCAGGTCGTTGCCCGAAAGGCCGGGGGCGTGGCCGTCGATTTTTTTGTGGTGCGCCTGCGCGGCGACGATCTTTTCGAGCACCTGCTCGTCGGCGTTCGCGACGCCGACATAGTTCATCATTTCGGCCAGACCCTCGACGCGGTTGTGCTCGTAGAACGAGTCGATCGCGCGGTAATCGAGCACCGCGCCGGATTCGTCGAGCGGCGTTGCGGGCACGCAGGAGGGGAGCATGAAGCGCACGTCAACGGGCAGATCTTCCGTCGCCTGCAGCATATACTCGATGCCGTCGGTGCCCATGACATTGGCGATCTCGTGCGGGTCGGTGATGACGGTCGTGGTGCCGTGCGGAATGACGGCGTTGGCAAATTCCTTGGGGGAAACGAGCGCGCTCTCTAAGTGGATGTGCGCGTCGACAAAGCCGGGCAGCACGAGCTTGCCGCCCATGTCGATCTCGACCGCGCCCTCGTAATGCTCGCCCATGCCTGCGATCAGCCCTTCGGCCACGGCGATGTCGCCATGACTGAGCTCGTTGCAGAAGACGTTCACATACGTCGCGTTCTTGAGCACGAGGTCGGCCTTCTGCCGTCCCGAGGCCACCTCGACGACGTGGAGCTTCTTGTTCAGCTTGCGGTTGATCTTTCCTGCGTAGCTTTCCCGGTATGCCATGCGTTTTCCTCCTTGTTTTGTTGTGTTTGACCAGTTTATCGGATGAATCATCCATCTTCCTCGTTTATTTTTTATAGGATACTACGTTCTTTTGCACTTGTCCAGCAGAAAAAGCTAAAATATTTTTAGTAAAACTGACGAAAAGTGAGAAGAATGCAGAAGTTCACTGTATCATAAACTGTATGATGGACCGGACAAATACAGGCCGTTGCCGAAAGATTGCTTTTCACAAAATGCTGTTTACAAGCATCTGATAATACAGTATAATTAAACAAACGGTATAGAGATAAATGAATATTTTCAACTAAAAGACGAATAAAACGCGCTGGCATTCACTGCGCCGGGCTTGCTTGAAGTGGCCCGCACACAAAATGGAGGCTGCGGCAATTTTAGGACCGGACAAGGAGGGGGGAAGATATGAAAACCGAGCATTCCTATTCCGCAAAGGGCGTTTTGGCTGCGCTGGGGAGATCCGCTTTGTATCTGCTCTTTTTTGTGGCGGTGCAGGTTTTGCTGCCCTTTGTCTATGGGATCGGTATCGCTGCCGATGCGGCGATCAATAGGGGAGCGGACCTTGCGCAGGGGGCGCAGGCGGTGGCGGAGCGGCTTCTGGACGGCCTGTCGGCGCTCACGCTGCTATCGTGTCTGATCATCGCCGCGGTACTGCTGCTGTGGTTCCTGCTGCGGAAAAAGCCGCTATCCGAGGCGGCGGGCCTTCGTCACTGCTCGGGCTGGACGGTGGGCTTCTGCGCCTTCGGCGCGGTCGGCCTCTATGTGCTGGTCAGTCTGGTGCTTGCCCTGCTGCCGGAAAGCTGGATGGAGGAATATGGAAAAGCCATGCGCCTGAGCACAGAGACGGGGCTGATCCCGGCGCTTGCCGTAGTGGCCGGCGCGCCGGTTGCGGAGGAGCTCGTGTTCCGCGGCGTCATCCAGTCGCGGCTGGAACGGGCCATGCCGGTGTGGATCGCAATTGTACTGCAAGCGGTACTCTTTGGATTCATCCACGGAACGCCGGTGCAGATCGGCTACGCGTTTCTCATGGGCCTGCTTTTCGGCTATATTCGCTATCGCACGGGGAGCATCCTGCCCACGATCGCCGCGCACGCCGCGTTCAACGCAATGAACGACCCGCTGGGGCTTTTGGGCGGTTTTGCGGAGAAGTGGCAGTTCCTTGCCGTCATGGCCGCCGTATGCGCGGCGGGCTGCGTGCTCTGCCGCCGCGGTTTGAGCGGACTAAGAACAGCGCCGGAGGCCGAAGCAAGGTCCACATCGCCGACGGTCTGCGAGGAGATCACCGAATAACAGAGAAAGCGCCTTTCAAAGAAAGCTCTTTGAAAGGCGCTTTGCGCTTCTGTGATTGAATCTTTTTACTTCACGCTGCCGTCGGCGTTGAAGACGGGCAGCTTTTCAAGGAACAGGATGTCCTTGCGGTCGGCTGCGCCGCCCTCGGCGAGAACGGCCATGCGGCCCGTAACGGTGCCGCCCGCCTTTTCGACGAGTGCTTCCATCGCCTTGAGCGAGCCGCCTGTGGAGATGACATCGTCGACGAGCAAAATCTTCTTGCCGCGGATGAGATCCGCGTCGTCAGAGCCGAGGAAAAGCTTCTGCTGGGCGACGGTGGTGATGGACTTGTCCTCCACGGAAATGGGGTCGGGCATGTAGACCTTGGGGCCCTTGCGCGCGATAAAATACTTTTTCGCGCCGCTCTGGCGCGCCATCTCGTGGATGAGGGGGATGGACTTTGCCTCAGCGGTGAAGAGGTAATCGTAGTCGATGCCCTCGGCGAGCTTCAAGAGCTCTTCTGCGCAGCGCACGGTCAGCTCCGCGTCGCCGAACATGATGAAAGCACCGATATAAAGATCGTCCGTTACCTTGCAGATGGGAAAGTCGCGGTCAAGACCCGCGACATGCATCGGATAAGTCGCCATAAAAGGAAGCTCCCTTCGCGTTTTACATCTTTTTCTGCCGTTTCGCGCGGCAAACAGGATTTAGTATATCTTTTTTGCGCGGATTGTCAAGCGGTCAGACCTCGGTGTCGCCCTCGGGCAGGATGATCGCGCAGGCAATGTAGGCGAGCACGCCGGTACCGGCGGCCAGAGCGAGGACCGCCCAGAGCACGCGCACGATCGACGGGTCAATGTTGAAGTAGTCTGCGATGCCTGCGCAGACGCCGCAGATCATCTTGTTGTTGCGGGACTTGTAAAGACGCTTTCTTTCGTCCATGATCGTTCTCCTTATCCGGCTGCGAGAGCAGCCACGGTGGGTTTGTAAACAACTATTATAGTATACCACGTTTTTGCACGTTGTAAAGTGCGGTTTTTCCGCGTTTTGGGCAGGAAAAGGGGAGTGCGCAGAGGAAAATGCGCGATATTTTGCGCTTTTGCCGCTTTTTTGCCGGCAAGGGGCAAATTCCCCCTTGCAAGTTCCTTTTTTCTGTGATATAAGTACCACTTAGACAAATGCTGTGAAAGGGAAAATAGCGTGTTTGTTCCGCGTAGAGAGGATCGGTCGGCGGCTGGGAGCCGGTCTGCGGGATGTCGCTTGGTTCGCCCCCGAGCAGCCGCGAGGAAATGCGCGGCCGGTCAGCCCCCGTTACGGGCAGCGAGCGCGCGCCTTTGGGCGCGAATCAGGGTGGTACCGCGGAAGAAAGTCTTTCGTCCCGAGAGTGTCGGGAGGAAAGGCTATTTTTTTGCCCCTGCCGCCGATTTTTGAAATTCGGCAAATTTTTACCTGAAAAGGAGAAATGATATGAAACAACAACTGGAAGCGATCCGCAAGGCGGCGCTCGATGCGATCTCCGACGCCGGCAAGGCGGAGGACCTCGAAGCACTGCGCGTCCGCTACCTTGGCAAAAAGGGGGAGCTGACCGCCGTTTTGAAGCAGATGGGCAAGCTCAGCGCCGAAGAGCGCCCCGTGATCGGGCAGCTCGCCAACGACGTGCGCGCCAAGCTCGAAGCGGACATTGAGGAAAAGGCGAAAGAGCTCGCCGACAAGGCCATGGAGCTCAAGCTCAAGTCCGAGGCCGTGGACGTGACCATCCCCGGCAAGCAGGAAAAGATCGGCGTGAAGCACCCGATGTATCAGGTGCTCGACGAGATCAAGGACATCTTCGTCGGCATGGGCTTTGAAATTCTCGAAGACCGCGAGGTCGAGCTTGCCGAGTACAACTTCACGAAGCTCAACGTCGAGGAGGGCCATCCCGCCCGCGAGTGGAGCGACACGTTCTACTTCACCGAGGACAGCTCGATCCTTCTGCGCACGCAGACCTCTCCGATGCAGATCCACGCGATGGAGACGCGCGAGCTGCCCATCCGCATTCTAGCCCCCGGCCGCGTGTACCGCAAGGACGAGGTCGACGCCACGCACTCGCCCATGTTCCACCAGATCGAGGGCATGGCCATCGACAAGGGCATTACGATGGCGGACCTCAAGGGCACGCTCAACGAGGTCGTGCGCCAGCTCTACGGCGAGCACACGGTCACGCGCTTCCGCCCCCATCACTTCCCGTTCACCGAGCCGAGCTGCGAAATGGACATTCAGTGCCACAAGTGCCACGGCGCAGGCTGCCCCACCTGCAAGGGCGAGGGCTGGATCGAGGTGCTCGGCGCCGGCATGATCCACCCGAAGGTCCTCGAGGGCTGCGGCATCGACTCCACGGTCTATTCCGGCTGGGCGTTCGGCATGGGCCTTGAGCGTCTGGCGCTCGGCCACTTCAAGATCAGCGACCTGCGTTTGATCTTCGAGAACGATGTCCGCTTCCTCGAACAGTTCTAATATTCCTCGCGAAAGCGGCGAGCCGCTTTCTGCGATCTCTTTCGCAGGGTGCTGCGCCGCACTCGCTTTGCTCGCACGCTTGCACCCTGAGCGGTGTTTTTTGTGACGCGCATGTCGTCACAAAAAACGAAATTTGATTGTTACTTCTTAGGAGGATACAACTATGATCCTATCCCGTAATTGGCTCAACGAATTCGTTGACCTCAAGGATATCACCGATAAGGAATTCAACGACGAGATGACGCTCTCCGGCTCGAAGGTCGAGACCATCGAGCGTCCCGACGAAAACCTCAAGAACGTGGTCGTCGGCAAAATTCTCGAGATGAAGCGCCATGAAAACTCCGACCACATGTGGGTCTGCCAGATCGACGTCGGCCAGGCTGAGCCCGTGCAGATCGTTACCGGCGCGTGGAACATCCATGTGGGAGACTATGTCCCCGCAGCGCTGCACGGCGCGCATCTGCCGGGCGGCGTGAAGATCGAAAAGGGCAAACTGCGCGGCGTCGAGTCGAACGGCATGCTCTGCTCGCTCAAGGAGCTTGGCATGACGGCGGAGCATGACTTCCCCTATGCCGTCATCACGCCCGCGGCGCTTCTGAACGACTATCATCCCATCGACCCCGCGAAGCCCTCCATCCCCGCTGACATCAAGCCCGGCGACAAGGTCTACGGCCCTGTGCTCTGCGGCCGCGTCGAGGCGGTGAAGAGCACGGACGGCGGCTACGACGTTCGCGTGAACGACGGCACAGTCACCCGTGCGGCGAAGACTGCCTGCTCGAACCTCCACGAGGGCGACCTTGTCGCGTACAACACGAAGAGCGACACGATCTGCACGCTCGAAGACCTGCACGCCGAGCAGAAGGAGTTCCCTCACTGCATCGCCGACGGCATCTTTATCTTACAGGAAGAGGACGCCGAGCCGGGCCTCAACATGGCGCACATCCTCGGCTTTGACGATTCCATCGTCGAGTTTGAGATCACGCCGAACCGCCCCGACTGCCTTTCCGTCATCGGCCTTGCCCGCGAGGCGAGCGCGACGTTCAAGCGCCCCCTTAAGCTGCACACGCCCGAGCCGCACGGCTGCGGCGGCAGCATCGCCGACCTTGTCGACATCGACATTGAGGACGGCGACCTCTGCCCGCGCTACACCGCGCGCATGGTGAAAAACGTCAAGATCGCTCCGTCCCCGCGCTGGATGCGCGAGAGATTGCGCAACAGCGGCGTGCGCCCCATCAACAACATCGTCGATATCACGAACTATGTGATGCTCGAATACGGCCAGCCGATGCACGCCTTTGACTTCAGCTGCGTCGAAGGCGGCCACATCATCGTGCGCACCGCGTGCGAGGGCGAGACCATCCAGACGCTCGACGGCAACGAGCGCAAGCTGACGCCGAACATGCTCTGCATCTGCGACGAGCACAAGCCCGTCTGCGTCGCGGGCGTCATGGGCGGCGCGAACAGCGAGATCGTCGGCGACACGGCGATGGTGCTCTTTGAGTCCGCTAACTTCAACGGCGTTTCCGTGCGTCGCACGGCCAGCGCCCTCGGCATGCGCACTGACGCCTCCTCCCGCTATGAAAAGGGCCTCGACATGATGAACACCATCAAGGCCGTCGAGCGCGCCTGCGAGCTCGTGGAGCTGCTCGGCTGCGGCGAGGTCGTCGACGGCGTGATGGACGTGGTCGCCAAGGAAAAGGCCCCCACGGTCGTCAAGCTCGAACCCGACAAGATCAACGCCCTGCTCGGCACGGAACTCAGCGAAGACCTGATGCGCGAAATTCTTGTCTCCCTCGGCTTTATCCTGAATGGCGACGACATCTACGTGCCGTCCTGGCGCGGCGACGTCGAGCATTACAGCGACATTGCCGAAGAGGTCGCGCGCTTCTACGGCTACAATAAGATTCCCTGCACGCTCATGCGCGGCGAGACCACGCGCGGCGGCTTTAGCGAGCAGCAGCGCTTCGACCGCGCCATCGGCGGCGCTGTGCGCGCGCTGGGCTACGATGAGATCATCACCTATTCCTTCATCAGCCCGACCTATTACGATAAGATCCGCATGCCGAAGGATTCCTCGCTGCGCAACTCCCTGAAGATTTTGAACCCGCTGGGCGAGGATACCTCCATCATGCGCACGACGATCCTGCCGAGCATGCTCGAGATCATTGCCCGCAACCACAGCTACCGCAACAAGTCCGCCCGCCTCTATGAGCTCGGCAAAATTTACCTGCCGCGCGAGGATGGCCTTGCTGACGAGCCGAAGTACCTCTCCCTCGGCGCTTACGGCGACGGCGTGGACTTCTTCTCTTTCAAGGGCGGCATCGAGACGCTGCTGCACGAGCTGCGCATCACGGATGTCAAGTACGTCGCCTGCACCGACAATGATTCTTATCACCCCGGCCGCTGCGCGAAAGTGTATGCGGGCGAGACATACCTCGGCGTGTTCGGCCAGATCCATCCGCTCGTCGCGGCGAACTACGGCATGGACACCGAGGTCTACACCGCAGAGCTGAGCTTCGATGCGATGTATGAAAAGCGCGGCGACATCCCCGTCTACCAGCCGCTTCCGAAGTTCCCCGCCGTCACGCGCGACATCGCCGTCGTGTGCGACGAGGCCGTCACGGTCGGCGCGCTCGAAGAGAGCATCCGCCGCGGCGCGAAGGGCCTTCTCAAGGATGTGTCGCTGTTCGATATTTACCGCGGCCCAGGTGTGGCCAGCGGCAAGAAGAGCGTGGCGTTCAACCTCGTTCTGCGTGCGGATGACCGCAGCCTGACCGGCGAAGAGGCAGATGAGGACGTCCAGTCCATCCTCGCAGCGCTCAAGGCCGACCACAACGCGGTGCTCCGCTGAGAATTCCTTAAGGAAACATTACGATTTGGTTACAGTTGACAGCGCTCTCTTTACTTTTTGAAATTGCGTTGCTATACTGTCTGCATGGAAAGGAGGGGCTCTCCCAATGGAAGAATTTACCCGAAAGTTTAATGTTGCGCAGGAAAAGGACGCTGAGATCCGTCATATTCTGACCACCGTTTATGCCGCGCTGGAGGATAAGGGCTATAATCCCATCAACCAGATCGTGGGATACATCCTGTCGGAGGACCCCACCTATATCACGAACCATAACAACGCCCGCACGCTGATCCGCAAGCTGGATCGCGACGAGCTGCTGCAAACGCTTGTGCGCAGCTACCTCGGCAAGTAAGCGAAAAACGTCAGAATAACGACCCTCGGAGACCGTGAACGCGGCCTCCGAGGGTTTGTTGCATTTTTTCGCCCCACTTTTATTGACAAGGGGGGCAAAAAATGCTATACTGCAAAAAGTTACAAAACGGTTACAAAGTTACAAATTGGTTACAAGGACAGGAGTGAGTCAGATGGCAGAAGCTACGGAAGGTCTCGTTTACCGCGGACACCCGCTGCGCCGTGTGGATAATCTCATCTACTACGGCTCGATGGCGGATAAATATATCGTGATGATGCAGGTGTTGGATACCACGCCGCTCAAGGATATCACGCTTGCCAAGCGCGTTTCCATTCAGTTGCAGATGACGGACGCAAGCCTCCGTTCGCGCGACCGTGTGGTCCGCTCGACGGAAAAAGGAAGCCTTGGCGAGGCGATGGAATTTGCCTCCATCTGGCTTGAGCGCGCGCTGAGCGGCAAGATGTAAATAGCCGCCGCGCAGCCCCCTGATTTTATTCACGAAAGGATGACTCAGCTATGAGAAACCATTCACGATGCTTATCGTTCCTGCTTTCGGGCATTCTCTCCGTCAGCCTGCTCGCGCCGCTCTCTTCGGCGCAGGCCGCTTACGACGGTTCAATCCGCAACCTCGTTGACCGCGTGACGGTGCTGACGGAATCCGTTCAGACCGAGAGCGCGAACGAAGAAGAGCTCGCCAAGCTCGATGAGATGCAGGCAGAGCTTGAAGACAAGGCCGACGCCAAGGAAGACGTGAGCGAGACCGAGACCGTCTCCATGGTCGTTACGGGCGGCACGATCAACGTGCGCACGGGTCCCGGCACAAATTACGACAAGATCACGCAGGTGGTCAGCGGCAAGCAGGTCACCGTCGTCGGTGAATCGAACGGCTGGTATCAGGTCACGTTCGGCTCCACGACCGGCTGGCTGCTCGGTGAATATCTGCGCGATCCTGCCGACCTCGACGGCACAGTGGGCGCAAAGGTCGTCTCCATGGCGATGCCCTTCCTCGGCACGCGCTACCGCTCCGGCGGCGCGTCCCCCAACGGCTTTGACTGCTCGGGCTTCACGATGTATCTCTATGCAAAGCTCGGCTACTCGCTGCCCCATTCGGCGACCGCCCAGTATAGAAACTGCGGCTACGCCGTGGCCAAGGCAGACCTGCAGCCCGGCGACCTCGTCTTCTTCTCCGATTCTTCCCATGCCATCGGACATGTGGGCATTTACATCGGGAATGGTCAGATCATCCACGCGCGCTACAGCGTCGGCAAGATCACGATCGACAGCCTGTCCGCGAGCTACTATGCTTCCCGCTACGTCGGCGCGAAGCGCATCGCGTAAAAGTACATAAAGAAAGCGGAACAGCTTAGGCTGTTCCGCTTTTTTACTTCATCAAAAAGCAGCGAAGCTGCTTCTTGATGAGAGAGCTTCAGGAAATGGTGCTCACCGCGCCATTTCCTGCAAAGTGTCACTGCGGACGCGCGTGTCGTCCTCCGCGACGGATCAAAATACTTTGCCGCCTGCGGGCGGCAAATGAAGTCGATTGACCGTTCGCCTTGCCTTGTGCAGATAGTGCGAGCTGTTACTCAACAGTTGTTTCGGTGTCGCTTTCCTCGGCCTTCTTCACCTCCGCGGCGCGGATGGCTTCTGCTTCGGCCTTGGCTTCGGCGAGGACTTTTTTCTCGCTCTTTGTTTTGAGCTGCTTTTCGTCGAACTGTGCCCACATGTCAGGGCGGCGGAGCATTGTGCGCTTGTAGCTCTCTTTTTTGCGCCATTTGGCCACGTTTTCGTGGTGGCCGGAGAGCAGCACGTCCGGCACGCGGCGGCCGTGCCATTCATCGGGGCGGGAATACTGCGGATACTCCAAAAGCCCAGCCCAGTGGGACTCCTCGGTGAAGCATTCCTCCTCGGGCAGCACGCCCGGCACCATGCGGCAGATGGCGTCCGTCACGGCCATGGCGGGAATTTCGCCGCCCGTGACGACGAAGTCGCCCATCGAGAGCTCTTCGTCCACGCACTCGTCGATAAAGCGCTGGTCGATGCCCTCGTAGTGGCCGCAGACTAAAATGAGGTGGTCATACTTATCCTTTAGCTCGCGCGCCACGCTCTGTGTGAACGTGCGCCCGCAGGGGGAGAGGTAGATCGTATGCCCGCGGCTGCCAGCCTCCCCGCACACATGCGCCCAGCAGCGGTACAGGGGGTCTGCCTGCATCACCGCGCCGCGCCCGCCGCCGTAGGGGTAGTCGTCGACCTGCATTTGCTTGTTCGTCGTGTAGTCGCGGATCTGGTGCGTCTTGATCGTGATGTAGCCGCGCTCCTGCGCGCGGCCGAGGATGCTGACGTTCATCATCGCGTCGACCGAAGCGGGGAAGAGTGTTAAAATATCAATCCTCATCGGTCTCTAACCCCTCGATCATGTGCACGCTGATCTCACGCGCTTCCTCGTCGATGTCCGTGATGAAGATATCCTTCACCGCGGGGATGAGATAGGTCTTCTCCTCGCCTTTGACCTTGTAGAGCTTGTGGGCGGGGTAGGAGAGCACGTCCACCACCGTGCCGATATACGTGTGGGGGAAGTAGTTATAGACGTTCATGCCGATGATCTCGGCGTCGAAGTGCTCACCTGGCTTGAGCTGGACATCGTTGCGGCGAATGGAGAGCACCTTGCGCTTGAGTGCGGCGGCAGCATCCATGTCGTCGACCTCGGGCAGCTTCATGAGCACCATGTCGCCTTGCACGCGCTTGCTCGTCGGGCGGAAGGGCGCACCGTCCATGTAGAACGTTTTGAACCCGCACAGAAGCTCTGGGCTCACGTCCCAGGGCTGTACCTTGACCTCGCCGCGCACGCCGTGCGTGTTCACGATCTGGCCGACTTCGATATATTCCGGGCGCGCGCTCGGCTGCGGCGCGCTCTTTTTGGAAAAGAGACCCATTGTCATGCTCCTTTGTTTTGTTCTATCCATCCAGTATAGCGGAATCGGCGGGGGATGGCAAGAATAAAAAACGTTCCCGAGAGCTTCTCGGGAACGTTTTTGCAGTTCAGTCTACGATGTCGACAGACACCTTTACGCCGGTGCGCTGAGCATAGGAACGGACGACCGTGCGGATCTCCTTGGCAATGCGGCCCTGACGGCCGATGACCTTGCCCATATCGTCAGGTGCGACGCGCAGCTCCAACGTAAGCTCGTCCGCGCCCTGCTTCTCCGTGACGGTGACGTCATCGGGATGCTCAACAAGGCTGCGGGCGATGTAGAGCAGCAAGTCTTTCATTTCTTGCACCCCGGGTCTTACAGCGCGTTGACTTTCTTCAGCAGCGCACGGACCGTGTCGGTGGGCTGAGCGCCGGTCTTGATCCACTCCTGAGCGCGCTCAGCGTCGATCTTGATCTCGGCGGGGGAGACGCAGGGATTGTAGGTGCCGATCTCTTCGATGAAGCGGCCGTCGCGGGGATAACGGGAATCAGCGACGACAACACGATAGAAAGGAGCCTTCTTGGCGCCCATTCTGCGCAGACGAATTTTAACCATGGTTACTACCTCCAAAAATAATGTAAATGATTTTGTATTATGATGAAATGCTTGTGCACTTATCAACGGAAATTACTTGAAGCGTTTCTTGCGCCCGAAACCGCGCATCCGGCCGCCGCCGAAGCCGCCCATGCCCTTTGGCATCTTGCCGCCGCGCGTGACCTGCTTGATCATGCTCTGCATCATCTCAAACTGCTTGAGCAGGCGATTGACGTCCACAACCTCGAGTCCGCAGCCGGCGGCGATGCGCTTTTTGCGGCTGGCACCGAGCACCGCGGGATTCTCGCGCTCGTAGGGTGTCATCGAGAGGATGATCGCCTCGGTGTGTGCCATCATCTTGGGGTCAAGCTCGGCGTTTGCCATCTGCTTGCCGAGCTGGCCGGGCATCATGCCCGCGAGCTGTTCAAAGCTGCCCATGCTCTTGAGCTGGACGAGCTGGTCGTAATAGTCGGAGAGAGTGAAGCGGTTCTTTTTGAGCTTTTCTTCGAGCTTTTTCGCCTTTTCCTCGTCGATGCTCTGCTCGGCGCGCTCGATGAACGACAGCACGTCGCCCATGCCGAGGATGCGCTGCGCCATGCGGTCGGGGTGGAAGGGCTCGATCATGTCGAGCTTTTCGCCCGTGCCCATGAACTTGATGGGTTTGCCGGTCGCCGCGCGGATCGAGAGGGCTGCGCCGCCGCGGGCGTCGCCGTCGAGCTTCGTGAGCACGACGCCGTCGATGCCGAGTGCCTCATCAAAGGCGGTGGCGGCGTTCACGGCGTCCTGACCGGTCATCGCGTCGACGACGAGCAGGATCTCGGTCGGCTTGACGGCGGCCTTGATGCGCTTGAGCTCGTCCATCAGCGCTTCGTCGATGTGCAGGCGGCCTGCGGTATCGAGGAAGACCATGTCGTTGCCGTGGTCACCGGCGTACTTGACGGCCTCCTGCGCGATCTGAACGGGGTCGATCTGACCCATTTCGAAAACGGGAATATTCAATTGCTTGCCGACGACCTGTAACTGCGTGATGGCCGCGGGACGGTACACGTCGCACGCGGTGAGCAGCGGACGGTGGCCCTGCTTGCGGAAGTAGCCCGCGAGCTTGGCGACGTTCGTCGTCTTACCGGCGCCCTGTAAGCCGACCATCATGACGACCGTCGGCGGCTTGGAGGCGAAGGTCAGCTTCGCATTGGCACCGCCCATGAGCGCGGTGAGCTCTTCGCTGACGATCTTGATGACCTGCTGGGCAGGGGTCAGGCTGTCGAGCACCTCGGCGCCGACGGCGCGCTCAGAGACGGTTTTGACAAAGTCCTTGACGACCTTGTAGCTCACGTCTGCTTCGAGGAGCGCCAGGCGCACCTCACGCATTGCGAGCTTGATGTCCTCTTCGCTCAGGCGGCCCTTGCCGCGCAGGTGTTTGAATGTGGCGTTGAGCTTTTCGCTCAGTCCTTCAAATGCCATGGATGTATTACTCCTTGAGTGCCGCCGCCTCGGCCTCGATCACGCCGGCAAGCTCTTCGAGCTGGCGGTCCTCATACCGGCGGAAGTTGAGCTGCTTGATCTGCTCGGCCGCGTCCGTGATCTTTTCCACGTGGGGCTGAAGCTGCATGAAGCGCTTGATGAGCCCCGTCTTGTCTTCGATCTCGGTCATGTAGTTCTCCGCGCGCACGATGACGTCGCGCACGCCCTGGCGGGAGATGCCGTAGTTCTCGGCAATTTCGGAGAGCGACAGGTCCTCGTTATAGTAGAGATCGTAGAATTCCTTCTGGCGGTCGGTGAGAAGCTCCCCATAAAAGTCGAAGAGCATCGTCATACGAAAGGTCTGGTTTTTCACGGGAAGTTCCTCCTTGTGCAGATTCTTATGTAAAGTTTTATACCTTTACAACATGAATCAGTTTACATGATTTTATCAAAATTGTCAAGGAAAAATCGCAAGAAAAACGTCATGCGAGCAGAAAATTCTTCCGTTTTTGCGCCGGAAAGTGCGGTGTAAGCAGAAAAGAGTGGAATTGTTCACAGTTTCGTGGTATCCTAAGGGCAAATTCTGAAAAATGACCACAGGAGGAATCCGTGATGGAACCGGTCAGACTTGAGATCGCACCCGAGGTGAACCTCGACTATGTGCGCTCGGATAAATTCAAAACGGGGACGCTGAGCGTGCAGCTCATCACGCCGATCAACGAAAAAACGGCGAGCTTTGGCGCGCTGCTGCCGAGCGTGCTGCGCCGCGGCACGATGTCGCACCCCGATATGCGATCACTTTCCACCGCGCTCGACCTGCTCTATGGCTCGTCCATCGGCTGCACGGTACGCAAAAAGGGCGAGAACCAGTGCATCGGCTTTGCCGCGAGCTTCATCGACGAGGAATTTGTCCCGGGAGGAGAAAAGCTGCTCGAGCCGATGTGCGACCTTTTGGGCGAGCTGCTGCTCGACCCCGTGACGCGCAACGGCCGCTTCCTGAACGACTATGTCGAAAGCGAGAAGCAGAACCTCATCGACGCCATCCGCGGCATCATCAACGACAAGCGCGACTACGCAGACCTGCGCTTACTTCAGGAGATGTGCCGCGGCGAGCGCTACGGGGTGGACAAGTTCGGCTCCATCGCGCGCGTTGAGAAGATCACGAACCAGACGCTCTTCCGCTACTATCAGGAGTTACTCTCCACCGCGCACTTGGAGCTCTTCTACTGCGGCAGCGCCGAGCGCGAGCGCGTGGAGGAGGCCATCTCCCGCGCGTTTGCGCCGCTTCAGCGCGGGCGTGTCGTGCCGCCGGTCATTGCGGAGAAGAAAAACGCGCCGGAGACGCCGCGCGAGATCACCGAGCGCATGGACGTGACGCAGGGAAGGCTCTCGATGGGCTGGCGCGCGTCGACGAACGACGCGCCTGCGATGATGCTGGCAAATTTGATTTTCGGCGGGTACAGCAATTCCAAGCTCTTTTTGAACGTGCGTGAAAAGCTGTCCCTCTGCTATTATGCTTCTTCCGCCTATCACCGCTCCAAGGGCATCGTGACGGTCTCGTCCGGCATTGAGTGCAGGGATGTGGAGACCGCCAAGCGTGAAATTCTTGCCCAGCTCGCAAGCGTGCAGCGCGGCGAATTTGAGGAATGGGAGGTCGAGGGCGCGAGAGCGTGCCTGATCGCGTCGCTCGAATCGCGCGGCGACAGCGCGGGCCGCATGGAGGAAAACGCCCTCGGTCAGGCGGCCACGGGCATCCGCGAGACGGCGGATGAGCTCATCGCGGCGCTGCGCGCCGTGACGAACGAGCGCATCGCCGAGGCCGCGCAGAGCATGACGCTTGACACGGTGTATTTCCTGACAGGGGAGGACAGCAAGGATGAATGAGAAAAGCTACCCCCGCATCGGGGAAACGGTCCTGGAAAAGACGCTGCCGAACGGCTTGAAGATATTCATCGTCCCCAAGCCCCAGCACCGCAAAAAATACGCCTTTTTCGCCACGCGCTATGGTGGGATGGACATGCAGTTCATCCGAAACGGCGAAAAGTGCGACACGCCCGCGGGCATCGCGCACTATTTAGAGCACAAGATGTTCGACACGAAGGACGGCAACGCCCTACAGGTACTCTCGCAAAACGGCGCAGAGCCGAACGCCTTTACCTCCAACGCGATGACGGGCTATTACTTTGACTGCACCGAGCATTTTGAAGAAAACCTGCGCATCCTGCTCTCGTTTGTCTCCGTTCCGTACTTTACGGACGAAAGCGTGGAAAAGGAACGCGGCATCATCGGTCAGGAGATCCGCATGGTCGAGGATTCGCCCGACTGGCAGGTCTACGAAAGGCTCCTTGCCTGCCTGTACCGTTCGTCGCCCGCGCGCGTGCCCATCGCCGGCACGGTCGAGAGCATCGCGGGCATCACGGCGGAAACGCTGTACGACTGCCACCACGCGTTCTACTGTCCGTCCAATATGGCGCTGTGCGTTGTTGGCAACGTCGATCCCCACACGGTGATCGCGCTGGCCGAGGAGGTCTTGCCCCGCGAGCGCGGCGAGGAGATCGCACGCTGCTATGGCGAAGAAGAGGACGACGCTGCCGCGCAGAAGGAGACCGTCACGCAGATGGAGGTCGCGCTGCCGCAGTTTTTAGTCGGCTTTAAGTGCGAGACGAACGAGGGCGACCTCCTGCGCCAGTCGCTCATCGGCGAGATGGCGAGCGACGTGCTGCTCGGCGATTCGTCGCCGCTCTACCAGCGCCTTTACGACGAGGGACTCATCAATTCGAGCTTTGGCGGCGGTTTTGACCAGATGCCGGGCGTCGCGGTTCTGTGCGCCGGCGGCGAGAGCGAGCAGCCGCAGCAGGTGAGCGACGCGATCTTGGAAGAGGCGCAGCGCCTCGCGCGCGAGGGCATCGACCCTGACTTTTTCGAGCAGATCCGCCGCGCGAGCTTCGGCGCGACGCTGCGCGCGCTCAACTCGTTTGAAAATATCGCCATCTCCATGGCGGACGGCTACTTCCGCGGCTTCGATGCGCTCCGGTTCCCCGAGGCGTACGCGAGCATCGAAAAAGCGGATGTCGAGCGCTTCCTGCGCGAAAACCTGACGGACAGCCGCCGCGCCATCTCCATCATCGAACCCAAGAAAGAAGGATAACGATCCCATGAGCTTTTCCGACGCGCCCATCAGCTTTCCCGGCCTTTTCGGCGACTGGCAGTTCACCGTGCCGTCCAAGGCATTGAACATCGGCAACGGCATCTACTGGTACGGCATCATCATTGCCGCGGGCATGCTGCTGGGACTCTATTTCTGCATGAAGCAGGCACCGAAATACGGCCTGAGCGAGGATAATATCATCGACACGGTGCTCTGGGTCATCCCGTTTTCCATCATCGGTGCGCGCATTTACTATGTGCTCTTTTACCTTGACCTGTTCCGCAACAGCGACGGCTCGATCAACTGGTCGTCGACCTACCGCATCTGGGACGGCGGCCTTGCCATCTACGGCGGCGTCATTGCGGGCTTTTTGACGGCGTATCTTTTCAGCCGCCGCCGCAAGATCTCCTTCTGGGCGCTGGCGGACTGCTGCGTGCAGGGACTTTTCATTGGGCAGGCTATTGGCCGCTGGGGCAACTTTATGAACCGGGAAGCCTTCGGCGCGGCGACGGAGCTCCCCTGGCGCATGCGGCTCTGGACGTCGGCCACGACGTATATGGATGTACACCCTACGTTTCTTTATGAGAGCCTGTGGAATGTGATCGGTCTGCTGCTGCTTTATTTTGTCGTGTCCCGCGCCCGCCGCTTCGACGGGGAGAACACCTGCTTTTACTTCATCTGGTATGGTCTCGGCCGTTTCTGGATCGAGGGGCTGCGCACCGACAGTCTGTATCTTTTTCACTGGACGCTGTTTGGTCAGCGCATCCGCGTGTCGCAGGCGTTGTCGCTCGTGATGGTGCTCGTGTGCGCAGGGATCCTCGTCTATCAGTTCAAGGTCAAAAAGGCCGACGGGTCGAATCTGTTTGTCAAGCGTGTGCAGCAGACAACGGAGGCGGAAGAAGCCGCCGCTGAGCCTACCGCGCCGGACAAGAAGCAGTAAGCTCTATGCACTATCACATCGACAAAACCGCCGCGCAGAGCGCGTATTTGCAGCTCTATCACCAGCTGCGGCGCGACATCGTCAGCGGTGTTTACCCGCTGGGAACGAAAATGCCCAGCAAGCGCCTGATCGCAACAGAGACAGGCGTGAGTGTCATCACAGTCGAGCACGCGCTGGCGATCCTATGCGACGAGGGGTATTTGGAATCCCGCGAGCGCAGCGGCTTTTTCGTGAGCTTCGCCGCGGCGGACTGCTTCCCGGTCTCCGAGACGGAGACCGAGCGCCGCACGACCGTTTCTCACGGGACGGAGGATGAATTTCCGTTCCCGTCGCTCGCCAAGACGATGCGGCGTGTACTCAGCGAGTACGGCGAGAGTATTCTCGTCAAGTCGCCGAACAACGGCTGCGCCGAGCTGCGCGGCACCATTGCGGCGTATCTCTCCCGCTCGCGCGGCATCAGCGTCCAGCCGGGACAGATCGTGATCGGCTCGGGCGCGGAATACCTCTACGGACTCATCGTGCAGCTTTTGGGGCGCGAGCGCGTGTTTGCGCTCGAAGACCCGTCTTACGACAAGATCCGCAGGGTGTATCAGGCGCACGGTGTCACGTGCGAGATGCTGCGCCTCGGCAGCGACGGCATCCGCTCCGATGAGCTCACCCGCGCGAGCGCGACGGTGCTGCATGTCACGCCGTTCCACAGCTTCCCGAGCCAGGTGACCGCCAGCGCGGGCAAACGCCGCGAATATCTTCGCTGGGCGGAGGAGCGCGGCGGCTACATCGTCGAGGACGACTTCGACTCGGAATTCAGCGTGTCGAGCAAGAGCGAGGATACGCTCTTCGCCCTCGAGCCCGAGCGTTCGGTCATCTACATGAATACGTTCTCCAAGACCATCGCGCCGTCGATGCGCGTGGGCTACATGGTGCTGCCGCCCGTGCTTTCCGAGCAGTTCCGCCGCGAGGTGGGATTCTATTCCTGCACCGTGCCGGTCTTTGAGCAGTATGTGCTTGCCGAGCTCATCGGAAGCGGCGACTTCGAGCGCCACATCAACCGCATCCGCCGCAGACGGCGGAAAGAATGAAAAAGCGGCGGCAAAGCCGCCGCTTTCAAAAAGTTTGAAAAATCGCTTGACGCGAAAAAATCTTTGTGCTATACTTCCATTTGCATTTGAACAAATGCGCTGGTGTAGCTCAGTCGGTAGAGCAGCTGATTCGTAATCAGCAGGTCATGTGTTCGAGTCACACCACCAGCTCCAAAAAGCATCGAAAACTTCGGTTTTCGGTGCTTTTTTGTTGTCAAAAACGCTGAAAATGGTGTGGGTCAAAATGTGGGTCAACTGCCTGACCCACACCGTGACCCACATTGGCTGGCAGTCAGCGGCTTTGCCGCCTACTGCCAGCTCATGCCCCATGGGTACAACGAAATGCGCGGAAAGAACCAAAGAGCACCGGAGAGGAAATTGCTTCCTTTCCGGTGCTCTGCTTGCCTGCGGGACTTATCGAATCTGCGCCATGAAGCTGCCCATTTTCTCCGCGGCCTTTTGCTGCATCTGTCGTGTGGCGTGGGTGTAGGTTCGCAGGGTGAATCCCGCGTCGTAGTGACCGAGCATTGAAGACACTGTTTTTACATCTACGCCGTTTTGCAGTGCCAAGGTCGCGAATGTGTGTCTCAGGTCGTGGAACCTGATATGCTCCAGTCCCGCGTCCTTGAGGATTCGCTTGTGGAGTGTTACGACCGAGTCGGGGTGGTACATTTCTCCTGTTCTGCCGGACGGGAACATCCACGGATTGCTGGGATGTTTGGCGTGCTCCTGCTTCAGCAGCTCCACGGCATCCTGCGGGATAGACACCTCGCGGATGGAGTTGCCGGTTTTGGGGCGGCTTAGAATGAGCTGGTGCTCTGTGTCCCAGCTGGCCTGCTTACTGACGGAGATGGTGCAGTTGGCTTCGTCGAGGTCGCTCCATTGGAGCGCGACCAGTTCGCCCTTTCTCAGTCCGCTGACCAGTTCCAGATAGAACATCGGCAGGGCATTACGCCGCTCGGCTGCATTTAGATACGCGCTGATGTGGTCTGGGTGAAGGATTTTCATCTCTTGTTTTTCAATTTTGGGGATGATGCAATTCTCCGTGGGATTGTTGAGAATGAGTTTTTCTTTCACCGCCCGGTCAAGGGCATTGTGCAGCATCATATGGATGCCGCGCACAGTGGAATTGCTCAGTCCGGGTTTTTCCTTTTTCTGTACCTTTCGCAACCTGCCATTGCTTTGCAGATCGTTGTAGAACTTTTGCAGGTCACGGGTGGTGAGCTTATTCAGCGGGATATCCCCGATAGCAGGGATGATATGCTGTTCGATGTTTCGGTGGTAGTAGTTCATGGTAGACGGACGGATGTGTAGCTTGGAATAGAGCTCGAACCATGTTCTCAGCCAAGCGGCAACCGTGTATTCATCGGCGCGGCCGATGTCCAATGACTGGCTCTCCTCAATGGCTTTCTTTAGCTTCGCCTTGCATTCCGCCTGCGTCTTGCCGAGGACGTTTTTGATGATCCGCTTGCCTGTCTCGGGATGATAACCTGCGGTGTAGCGCCCCTCCCAACGCCCGTCTGCACGTTTGCGGATGTTGCCCTCGCCGTTGGCGCGTTTCTTAACCATTTACGATCATCTCCTTTGCGTTTTGCTCTTCGTCGGCTTCGAAGGAGTAGGGTGCTCCCAGTTCTCCGGCGATACCGGCTGCCAGCTTGAATCCCGCCGTGAAGCTCATCAGCTTGGATTCAACCAGCAATGTGTTTTGTGCGTCCAGCAGCCGCAGTAGTTTCTTACGCTCCGTGGCATCCATGTCCCGCCGCAGTTCCTCCTGCGCGTATTCGACCTGCTTGTCCAATTCACTGTGTTCCTGACGGTCGAAACGCTTTTGCAGGGCTTTCATGTAGTCATACATTGCGGCACCTCCTTTTTGGCAACCACAACACATACCACAACCCGACTCACAAAGCTACTGTTTTCCGAAATGTTTCTTTGACTATTGCAGCGCAAAAAATACGTTTCCAAACCTGTTCACATGTGCATCTGCATCGAGTAGCCTTTTTTGTAGCGGGGAGTGTACTGCGCTCATCCGCCAGCAGCTCCACACCGGGACGGGTGGCTACGTAGCGGGTGCGCTGGGCCAGCTTCGCGGCATTCTGCCCGCCCTTGAGGTAGGGCGAGATCAGTACGATCCGGGCCATTCATCCTCCGACTCAATGCGACGCTGGCTCCGCACCGCGTTTTCAAAACTCACCCGACCATTGGTGCGCTTTACCTCATCCACGGCGTAGGCTCGCAGCTCCCGCGTGTGGATCGGGTCGGCGCGGAAGTGGGCTGCGATGGTGTGGCACAGCATATTCAGCTCCACCGCGCACTTGAAAAGAATACGGCAGAGCCGATTGTTGTTGTCATCCAGCGTACCCTGAATGGCGGTGAGGATGGCTTGTGAGAGGTAAGCGGTGTTGTCCTCGGTGCCGAGATAGCCCATGTAGAACCGCAGGGCCTTATCCACAAATTCACTGCGGCTTTGACAGTTGTCTGCTTCCA